>JABAOC010000183.1_pt7 | contig 55876 bp, 49 predicted proteins | sample 7062161 | NCBI WGS metagenome assembly JABAOC01 (sample SAMN14538625, study PRJNA623070) | marine sediment metagenome | biome: marine biome [ENVO:00000428]; feature: marine pelagic biome [ENVO:01000023]; material: deep marine sediment [ENVO:00002113] | place: India: Gulf of Khambhat ... | reverse complement strand
TAGAGCCCTTCCATCCGATAAAAAAAGGAGAGGTCAAGCTTTACACCTGCGGCCCGACTGTCTATGACTATGCCCATATCGGGAATTTCAGGGCTTACATGTTCGAGGATTTACTCAAGAGATTTCTTGTGTTCATGGGCTACAAAGTCACACAAGTGATGAACATCACGGATGTGGACGATAAAACCATAAACGGAGCCAACGCCGAAGGAGTCACGCTCCAGGAATACACGAAAAAATACATCGATTCTTTCTTCGAAGATATCGACACTCTCCGAATTTCCAGGGCCGATCATTATCCAAAGGCCACCGAACATATCCCGGAAATGGTCACAATGATCAAAGGCCTGCTCGATAAAGGATACGCTTACGAGAAGGATGGCTCTGTGTATTTCAGCATCGCCAAATTCCCGGACTACGGACGCCTCTCAAAGATCAAGCTCGAAGAACTCCAGCCAGGTGAACGAATAGAATCGGACGAATACGAAAAGGAAAGCGCGAATGATTTTGCTCTCTGGAAACACAAGAAAGAGGGAGACCCCTTTTGGGAGACAGAGTTAGGCCCGGGAAGGCCGGGCTGGCATATCGAGTGCTCGGTGATGAGCTCGAAATACCTGGGGGAAACATTCGATATCCACTGCGGCGGTACGGACAACATATTCCCTCATCACGAGAACGAAATTGCTCAATCCGAAGCTTATTTCGGGAAGAAATTCGTGAATTACTGGCTTCACTGCCGCCATCTGATTGTCGACGGTGAAAAGATGTCGAAATCCAAGGGCAACTATTACATTTTGAGGGATCTGCTCCAAAAAAATGTCGATCCTGCGGTTATTCGTTTTCTCCTGCTTTCCACCCACTACAGGAAAATGCTCAATTTCACTTTTAAAGCCCTTGACCAGGCCCATGCCTCTCTCCAGAGGATAAAGGATTTTCTGTATGAACTTAAAAACCATCCTTTTAAGGAAGGGGAAAGCCCAGCCGTTTCAAAGATCGTTGACAGAACTCGGAAAAATTTCGCAGAGGGACTCAGCGATGACCTCAACATATCCGTGGCTTTGAGAGCGCTTTTTGACATGATTAGAGAAGTCAACAGCCTGATCGCCAAAAATAAAGTGCTCAGCCAAGACGCCGAAAAACTGATGAATCTTATCCATTCCATTGACTTAGTCCTCAGAGTTCTTCCGGAAGAGAAGGAGGAGCTCCTCCCTGACGAGATCACTAAAAAAATCGAAGAGAGAGAAAAAGCCCGTAAAAACAAGGATTTCGAATCAGCGGACCGGATCCGGAGCGAGTTGCTCGACCTGGGAATCGTGCTCGAAGACACAAAAGAAGGCGTTCGATGGAAAAGAGTCAAGCGAAAGCGTTAGGGGCGCGCTAAAACCGACTTCTGTCCCCGTTCGTCTCAACCTCCGGCAGGAAAAAAAACGAATAAATCCAGTGACTGAATTCGAGGAAAACGATCATTTATCGAAAAAAAGACGACAATCCGCCTATACCCTTGGAAAATCAGGCGAACAGACCGCACTCCGCTATCTCGAACGTCTAAAATACAGGATCATTGCCCGCAACTTCCGGCTGTTCCGCGGAGAGATCGACCTCATCGCCTATGACCGGAAAGTTCTGGTCTTCATTGAAGTGAAGACACGGAAGAGTACGGACTTCGGTCTTCCCGAAGAATTTGTCACTCCAAATAAACAGAAACAAATCAAAAGAATCGCTCAGGGTTTCCTGACTCAAAATAATCTGGAAGATATCGAGTGCCGGTTCGACGTCATTTCTCTCATATTCGACGAGGACGAAGGCTATTCGATCCGCCATATCAAGGACGCCTTCTGATAAGTTTACATACAGGACAAGTAAGATCAGTGCAGACTCGACGGCTGAAATACACGGAAATAGAAAAAGTGACCTTGAGGATTTAGCCTTCCTGATTCGCTCATCGAGGGAATCCGACGATGTTGGACGGCGAGTATGTATTGAGCTTGCTCGGATCGAAGGGAACAGCGAAAGAAAAACGCTGAATTCTGTTGATGAGCAGAGATAGCCGAGCGAGTTACGCAGCCGCCGAGTTGAGCGATTAAGGAATGGCGTTAAAAATCCGAAGGGAGTGATGATATTTTCGTGTATTTTTCAATCACGAAGACATGCTCAGTTTCTTGCGCTTTTGAGGAAGCGGTCGAAGAAATCGGCAGCAGCTTTGTAGACTTCTACCCACACCCGATGGAGCAGAAAGCCGTGGACTTCGTCCGGAAATATTAAGAGCTCCACAGGCGCTTTCCCCGATTGCCTCAAACGCTGAACGAGGTCGGTCGTCTGGATAAAATCCACATTCCTGTCATCATCTCCATGGACAAAAAGGACGGGTGAATACCAAAAGTCCACATCCGCCACTGGAGATGATTGGTAGGCGGAGTGCATCAAATCCTCTCCTCTGATCCCCCATCCTCCACCATCGCGTCTTCTGCCCCTCAGGGACCAGTCGTGGACTCCATGCAGATCGACCCCTGCGGCAAAAAGCTCGGAATCTCTGGCCAGACCCAGAGCCGTGAGATATCCACCGTATGATCCTCCCCAGAGCCCGACTTTACCGGGATCGACTTCTGGCCGTTTCTGAAGATAACGCCCCGCGGCGACGATATCCTGGTATTCGGATGCGCCTCGAGGACCCTGGTCAGGAGCGGTGCGGAAATCGAACCCGTACCCGATCCCGGAACGGTAATTCACAGAAAGCACAACATATCCTTTATGAGCCAAATACTGGTTCAAAGCATAGGCATTGTGATAGTACCCGCGCATGTGCCACCCCAGAAGCATTTGACGAATGGGACCGCCGTGCATGAAGATCGCCGCTGGACGCCCATCTCCAGTCCTCGCATCTTTGGGGAGGAACAGCTGACAGTGAATCTTTAATCCATCCGGAGCCTTGAACACCACTTGCTGCGGCTCGACTAATTCCTTCACCGGAAATCCCTCTGGGATACACTCTGGAGCGATGAGACGCCTTTTCTTTCCCCTGACTGTCATTACGGCGGGGGCGGCTGGCTGAGCCGCTGTGGAACACAGAAAGACAATATCTTCCCTCCCGGGAACAAAGACAGGAGACCATTCTATCCCCTTCCCTGGAGTGAGGAGCTTCGCGTTCCCTCCGGTGACGGGAACAGACCAGATATGCCGGCGGTCGATATCCCCGGAATTGGAGTTAAACAGGAGTGTTTTTCCGTCTGCGGAAAGAGAGCTGTTCTCCACCTCGTACTCTCCAGGAGTGAGGCAGATCACCTTTTTATCCTGAACCGAAACTGAGTAGAGATGCATCCACTTTTGATGTTCCGAGTAAAAAACCAAATGATCCTCTCCCGCCCATCGCAGCGTTTGGTCAGGATAATATTGGGCGAAACCGCCAGTCTCATTCGGACACTGCCATATCTCTTCAGACTCACCTGTCTCCACGTCTGCCACCATCAAAGTGAAATGCATGCCAGACCTGTAGGTCGGTGTTCCCATAGAGCCAGGAAAACGGATAAAGGCGATATATTCCCCGCTGGGTGCCCAAACTGGATATCTGTCCTGGTCTACAGAAGGAGAGATCCATTTAATGAATTTTTTCTGTACATCATAAATGCCGATGAAGCTGTGATCTCCCCTTGAGCTGACAAAAGCCAGCTTTGTGCCGTCCGGAGACCATCGAAGAGAGCCGTTTCTCCCCCGGGCGCTGAAAAGAGCAATGGGTTTCGGAGATTCACCAACCGTTAACTCATAAACCTGTCCTCTTGTGCTGTACACCATCTTGTTCTCAATCGGAGAAAGCACAGGGCCACTCCCCTGTGTGAGGCGCCAGGGTTCTCCTCCGTCTACGGATATGGCCCAGAAGGCTTGCTCAGCACCATCGGGATTGGATGTCGGGTTGGGATTTTCTCCTGCGCGATTGGCAGCTCCCCCTCTTACATAGACAATCACTGTGCCGTCAAAGTTAAACGCGAGCTGTCCCAATTCCTGGCCGTCATCTTCGGAATACTGGGTAAGCTGTTGAGCTTTATACTCCGGGCCTCTCGCGACCCAGATATTCCGCTTCCCCTCCCAGTTAAAAACCCAAGCCGCGAGGCTTCCTTTCGGTGAAACGACTAAATTCGAAGGAAACGCATAGCTCATGACGTCTTCGAGAGTGAAAGCTTGAGCCTGCGGAAGAGCTAAGAAGATGAAAAGCATGATGAAAAAAAAGACGAGTCCCGTTTTATCTCTTGCGTTCACAGATTTCATTCTTCCCTCCTTTTGTTTTTTGGTCCGGTCTTATTATACGATTTCAGAATTCAGGGATGGAGTGTTATCACTTGAAATCGACCTGGACAAATTCTGATCCCTTGCTTAATCGCTTGTTTATATTGTATTCAATCTGCCAAGCACATTCAGAAAGAATAACTCGCCCCAAAGACAAAATTTATCCCCGGCTCCTCTACAGCATCTGGGTCAGGTCTCGACAGATAAGCCTGATTCAACATGTTGGAGAGAACAAGATACAAGCGGAAGGACGAATTGAAATGGTAATTGGCCTTCAGGTTGACGACCTGATAGGACGGAATCCCGATTTCAGCCGGTCCCGGATCATCCTTGGCCATCTGAAAGGTGGCGTTGATCTCTGAAGATATTCGTCCTAGCCAGAATCGTGTGCCCATAAAAAGCCGGGGCGGAGGAACATCATTCAACGGGACACCTGTCACTGTGCTCCTTCCCTCGAACGCAAAGAAATTACCGAAAAGTTTCCATTTGGGAATGGGATAATATTCCATCTCCAGCTCATACCCTCTGATCCGTCCTCGATTGACATTCCCATAGGTATAAATACCCTCTGTTTCGTCGATAAGGTAACGCTCGATCAGGTCGTCTATTTCATAATAAAAGGCATAAACGCCGAAAAAGATCCGTTTGAAGATGAATTTCAGTCCGCCATCAAGATTGAAGCTTGTCTCTGGATCAAGGCCGGGCTGGGCGATGATGAAACCCCTTCCTGTGATTCCGGTGTAGAACAGCTCGTTCAGGCTCGCGGCCCTATAAGCCTTGGAAACATTGGCGAAGACGACGATCTCGTCAGTGATTTTCCACGATCCCGCGATAAATCCTGTCCAGGCTCTGTTCTCGCTTTCTGAAGAGGGAGGCGTGTTTTCCGGCAGAGCTTTCATCCGGATAAGGTCCCACCGGATTCCTCCCACGAGGTCGAGTCTTTTTGCGCCAGAATAATCCACCGAGAGAAAAAATCCCAGGTCATTTCTTTGGCCTTGAGTGAACGGCCACTGCTCTTGGAGGCCTATCAGGCCACCCGAGGAATCAAACAGCCTGTCCTGCGCATAGGATTCAACCGAAGACCTGCCATAAAGGTCTGCTCCTCCTCTTAAGTGGAAAAAGTTGTTGATTTTCATCACGTAGGAGAAATGAGCCCCATAATTCAAACTCTCGATCTTCGTGTAAGCCTCTTCTGATTTATAGCCACTCTCTTCATATTTATCTTTCTGGGTTTCGAGAGAGTTGGGATTGATAAAGGCTTGAAAAGACAGTTCGCTTCCTTTTATCAAATCCTTCTCAAGCCACTGAAACTGCAGATATATCTGGTTTTCTTTCGGATACCAGGTCGGCTTTGTGGAACTCGATTGACTGGCTTTCCCGATATCCTGTCCCCTTGCACCCAGAAAGCTCAATAATATCTTTCTTTTTTCGGTCACATGCGAGACCTTGGCGATCACACTTCCCTGAGTAAACTGGGATTGGAGGATTTCACCCGATGGAGATGCATAATTATCCGCGTCAGTCGCCTGAAATGACAGGTAAAATCCCGTGTTCTTCTTGGTTCCCTCAAGCGAGATTCCGATTCCCTTTTCCTGGTTTGTGGTTCCGTATTTCGCGTAAATCTGTCCTCCCAATCCATCCTCTAATCGAGGATTCTTGGTGAGAATATGAATAACCCCGCCGATCGCATCAGATCCATAAAGAACTGAAGATGGACTGCGTAAAACTTCGATCTTTTCAATATCTTGAGGATCGACAAAGGAGGCGTTAGGACCGGTGCGCCTGTCGCTTGTCACCCTTGCATTATCTATCAGAATCAACACTCTTCTTCTGGCTAAACCCCTGATATTGGGAACCAGAGAAAATCCTCCTGCGCCTATGCTGGACACACCAGGCATGGCGGAGATCCCCTCTGTTATGTTTGAAGGCATCTCCTCTTGCAAGAGTTCTGTGGGGATGACCGTTTCGGCGGCAGGAACGCTTGCGGACGACTCAGGATGCCTCATAGCGGTCACCACGACTTCTTCTCTCTGTATGATATACGGAATAAGCGTGATGATTATCCTTTTTCCGAGGTTTTTCTCGGTGAGGACAACCTCCTGTTCAAAATAATCCGGATGAGTGATTTCGAGGCGGAACTTTTCATCTTGAGGAACATTCAGAATGAAAAGTCCATCCTCATCTGTCAGATTCTTGATTCCGCTCGAACGATGAAGAACTTCGGCGTTAACAACGGGAATTCCCCCGAGGTTCAGGACTTTCCCCTTGATTTCAACGGCAAAAACCTGAACAATCGCGAGCAAAAAGAGGAAGAGAAAATGGATAAATTTTGACATCGAATATGAATATCAATAATAAACGGTCTTGAGGATTAAAGCAAATTCATTCTCACAACAGGAAGCCTCTTATTTCCTGGTTCGCTTTCCTCACTGAAGAATCATGCCCGCTTGTTTCTGTATCGCTTCCAAACCAAACTGCCTGGCTATCCAAAAAATGTTACAGAAATTGACAGGTTTTCCTTATAAAATAAGCTTATGGCTTCTGTTTTTGCGATTTTTTGATTTGTTTCACAGCAGAGTGATCATCTGATTTTTTCAGAAGATTCTGAATACTCTCGTTGAGAAGAGGGTGCACCGCCTCAGGGGCTATTTCCGCAAAAGGAATCAACACGAAATTTCTTTCACTTAATCTCGGATGAGGAACGCACAATTCCCTTGTCCGGATGACTTTCTCCTCAGCCAGAAGGATGTCGATGTCAATCACTCGAGGACCTTTCGGACTCCGCCTCACTCTTCCCAACTCTTTCTCAATCCCCTTGATCAGAATCAGTAGATTCTTCGGTTCGATTTCCGCATCGATCCCCACCACTTGATTGATGAACCATGGCTGTGAAGGAACATCTACGGGCTGTGTCTCGTAAAGGGAGGATGTTCGCATGATTTCTATACCCTCTTCTTTGAGCAGAGAGAGTGCCCTCTTTAAATTCTTTTCCCGATCACCAAGATTGCTGCCCAGGCTTAAATAATATTTCATAGGATTCGGCCAGAGAGAAACTCATGATAACATCATAAATACTCTGTTTCAAAATTTAACTCGATTTTTCCCAATAATTTTGTCAAAATTTTAATGCCATGCAAAAGATTGAAAAATGGCGGGTTGAAGAACTCGCCCTCGTGTTAAACGAACTCGCCGTCCTGCTCAGAGACGGAAAAAACAGCGAATGGGCAAATGTTTTCTCCCATTATCATGATGAATCGAGGAGAATCGTTGTGAAAAAAGAATTTGATTCGGATTCGCTGGATAAACTTGTGAATAATATCAAGTATTGTTTTGATAAAAACAGTTCCTTCATGAATATCGGGCTCAAACATGACAACCCGAAAGAAGAACAAAAATTAAACCAGGCCCTGTATCTCACGCGAGCCCGTCTTCTTGCAGTCCTGAAAGATATGGAGGAACGCATAATCGAGCACATCCATTAAAAAAAAGGAATCTGGACAAAGGCTAAATCTCGAACAATCCGAACTTCTTCAATACCCTTAAAACCGCGAATGTGACCCAAAGATGGTCTTCCAGGGATGATTTGACATTTCCGGCTTCCCAAAAACCTTGTTTTGTCTGTTTGCAGAGAAGCCAATTTAATGCCTCCTGGATCTTTTCGTTTTCCGCGGGGAAGCCGATCGTGGAAAGTGAATCAAGGCTGCTGAGGATGTCAGTGGCCCAGAAAGGATAAGTGATCTCTTCCCAATATGAGGAAAGCCATCTGTCATCGTACTTGTCTTCTTTGAAAAAGCGTATCAGCAAAAGTTCCCCTGCTTTTTGGGCAGCCTTGCTCTTTCTCCACGTTGGAGACGCTGCCAGTGCGCGAAGAACCATGCCTGTGACGAGATGCGAAAAAGGCTGTGATTTATCCGGCTTGAGGGGTTCAAGCTTCGATTGAGCCTCAAAATTATAACGTTTCTTGAGTTCTTCCTGGTTTATAGTCCGATAAGGAATCACCCATCCTCCATCATTCTGTCTGTTTTTAACGACCCATCTGAAACCCTTTTGAGTCTTTTCGTCTGTATCCAGGCCATACAGGCATAAGGCTTCAAGAGTCAAGGCATGATAGGTGGGAGCATATTCATTCAGATAAGCCCCGCGAAAGTCTCCTGATTTTGTCTGGGTGGAGAACAGGAACTTGATCGCCCTCTTGATTTCTTCGTCCTCGTAAGAGCATCCGTATTTGTGCAGTTTGAGAAGGTTTCGGAGCGTTTCCACAATGTAATACGTTTTCTCCCACCGCGGATCCCCTTCGTATTTTCTCCGACACCATCCGCCGTTGGATCTCTGGCTTTTTATGATCCGGATACGGGCCGCAAACTTCTGCAGGTTTTTATGTTCCCTGTCCACAGGAACTTCGAGAATGTCTTTCTTCAGCCAGTACAGAATGGGCAAATTCCCCCTGGCCAGGAGAAACTCGATAGCTTTGTTCGTGTTGAATCTCATTATTGAGTCTGTTGGAATCTTATTCTCTCTCCAGTTTTTTTTCAGGATTGAGAATGGTACATACAAATTCGAACGGCTCAGAAAAAGGATTTTTGAACTGGTGCTTTTCGTTTTTTTCGATCAGAAGGCTTTGATCCTGGGAAACCAGAACTTCCTCGCCTGTCTCTCGAACCACAATTCCTTTGCCCTTTTCTATTTTGACCACATGCTCATGACTGTGGCTGTGAAAAGGAGTGTGTCCTTCCGGAAGGACTTTGAAATATCTCATGATGATATTATCAGAACCATCTTCCGGGCCGATAAGTATCCTTCTGAGGACATTCTTGACTTTCTCTTCCTCGACTGGAGCTTCCGGCACATCGGCATTATTCTTTAAGATCATTTTCTCTTCTCCAAGATATTATCTTTCCAAAAAAATTGAAACTGAGGGATTTGTGATGAACATACATTTCATGGAAAAGTGCCGAAAAAATCCTTTTCGTTCATGCTTTTGACGAGAGTATGATAGCCTGAAATTGAATACTTATTCTATTCCAAGTTCTCGTTTCTGTCAATTTCTTAGAATAAAAATCCTTTGATTTTCCCCTGAAAATGTATAAAATTTTTATTTCGAACCTTCTCCTCGATAACCGAGCAAAATCGAAAGACTGTGGAGGATTGAATGGATAATCTCATTTTTCTTGACAATGGGGCCACATCCTTTCCCAAGCCTGATGAAGTCTACACGTTCATGGATCATTTCTTCAGGAATTTTGGCGTGAATCCTGGCCGGTCAGGATATGACCTGTGCATGGAAACAGGTGAACTCGTGGAAGACACAAGGAAGATGATGACCGAATTTTTCAACGGAAAGGATCCCAACAGGCTGTGTTTTTCTTATAACTCCACTGATGCGTTGAATCTCATCATTTTCGGGATGCTCAAGGACGGTGATCAGGCCGTGACAACAACTCTGGAACACAATTCAGTGCTCAGGCCTCTGTATCACCTGTATAAATATAACGGTGTGGAAGTCGATCACATACCATTTGACAGAAAAGGATTTGTCGATCCTGATGACTTCCCGAAAAAATTCAAAAAGAACACCAAGCTGGTCATTGTCAACCACGCCTCTAACGTGATCGGAACCATCCAACCCTTGAAAGAGATCGGAAAACACTGCAGGGAGAACGGAATCCCGTTCGCCATCGATACCTCCCAATCTGCCGGGAAAATCCCGATTGATATCGAAGAGCTGAACGTGGATATCGTTGCTTTCACAGGCCACAAGTCTCTTCTTGGCCCCACGGGGATCGGCGGTCTGTATGTCAGGGAAGGGATTGAAATCAGGCATACTCGGGCAGGAGGAACAGGGGTTCGCTCAGCCGTACGCACGCATCTGGATGAGTATCCCTACAGGCTGGAGTACGGAACTTTGAATGTGATGGGAGTGGCTGGCCTTCATGCAGGTCTTAAATGGATAGGGAAAAAAGGATTGGACACACTTCACGAGCACGAAATGAAGCTCACCACAATACTCAGAGATGGGCTGAAGGATGTCGATGGAGTGACCCTCTATTGCCAGGAAGACCTGACAGACCACATCAGTGTCTTTCTTTTTAACGTAGACGGACAGGAAGCCTTGAACACATCCACTCTTTTGGATGTGGATTATAATATCGCCAGCCGAAGTGGGCTCCACTGCGCACCGCTCGTTCATGAACAACTCGGCACCGATAAAATCGGGGGAGCGGTAAGGTTTGGAATCGGCCCCTTCAATACAGAGGAAGAAATTCAAACGGCCATAGATGCCGTGAAGGAAATATCGGAAATAAAAAAAACAACGAAGAAATAATAGAATTCCCTTAAATTTGAGTACGTCGAATAACTCTCAAATTTTTACTTAATCACAGGGCTCAAGAACACAGCAGCGACTCGCTCCTTTCTGGCATTCCTCACGCATTTCAGGTTTTTCTAGCGTGCAGCAGTGGATAGTGCATATATCCGGACTGTGATGGAAGAGTTCTGTGCTCAAATATTTCATTCCTGAATCGGGAATGACTGTCACTACGGTTTTATCTTCTCCCAAATCTTGAGAGACTTTGAGACTCGCAAAAACGTTCGCTCCTGCAGAATACCCTGCAAAAATTCCTTCGAGGCGAGCAAGACGACAAGCTGTGGCCTTGGCCTCAATGTCAGTCACTTTGATGATCTCATCGTAATGTTCATGCTTTAAAAGCTCAGGAACGAATCCTTCACCAATCCCCTGTATCCTGTGGTATCCAGGACAATCGCCGGCTATGACAGCTGAATCGGCGGGTTCAACGACGTATATGAGTGTCTGAGGATTTTCTTTCTTCAATCTCAGACTAACGCCCATGGCCGTTCCTGACGTTCCTACTCCTGCAACAAAAACATCCACATGTCCTTCGGTGGCTTCCCATATTTCTTCAGCTGTAGTCTTCTGGTGGGCAAGGGTGTTTGCTGGATTGGAAAATTGATTCGGCATGAAATGGCCGGATTTTGAGGCCAGCTCCTCAGCTTTGGCCAGAGTGGCTTCCACATCCTCTTTGGTAAAAGTTCCAGGCTCTGCCTCAGCCTGACTGGGAACAAGCACGAGTTCCGCCCCAAAGGCGGTCATCATATCTTTGCGTTCCTGGCTCATCTGTTCTGGCATAACCGCGATCATGTGATAGCCCTTCAACGCACAAACAAGAGCCAAGCTGGTACCTGTATTTCCGCTTGTGGGTTCGACGATACAATCCCCTTTTTTAATCTTTCCCTGGCGTTCGGCTTCTTCGATCATCGAAAGGGCGACTCGGTCTTTAACGCTTCCGCTCGGATTATAATATTCCAGTTTTGCTAAAATTGAGGCTTTAAGGTCCTTTTTTATTCGGCTGAGCCGGACAATGGGAGTATTCCCGATCAAGTCCAAAATACTGTCATATATTTTCATTACTCCAGCTCCTTTTTAATCAGTGAATTCTGATCTATGAAGGAAAAATTGGAGGCCTATTTCTCTTTGTAGTCCTATACACACCCATCGGGTTTAGGAAGACCGGCCACCTTGCAGGCGCCTTTGGCCGGGCCGGACGGAAAGAGTTCGAAGATGTAACGAAGTTGAAATCCTGTGGTTTTACAGAGCTTTCGGACCATAGGAGCCAAATTTTTCTCGAGATAATAATTCCGGATATAATGTATGACCGCCCAGTGATCATCAGTCAATTCTTCTATACCCTCTTCTTCTCTGGCCAAGGTTTCTGCGACGTCCTTGGCCCAGTCCTCATGATTGACTAAGAATCCTTCTTCGTTGACTTCAATTTTCTTTCCTTGGACTTCGATGGTTGGCATCATAAACTCCTCTGTTCTCGACGATCATAAAACGAGCTATTATAGCACATTCGAATTGAATGTTCGACGATTTCTCAGATCCGCACGCATCCCCATTTCCGTGACTTTCTTTTGGAAATCAGTCAATCTTTTAAGGAAGTCATCCGGAAGCGAGTGGGCATCGTTCCTCAAAGAAGAGAGCCAGCCGCCCGCAGGAAACTCCTTTTATTTTTTTCTTGAAGAAACGTGTCATAACTTTTAAAATAATTCACCATAAAATTTATGAAGGAGGTAGGGAATGGTAAAACTGCGCTGGCTTTTCTTCTTCACAGCCCTCCTGCTTGTGTTCTATCTTTCTGGAAATATGAACGGACAACCCGACCTGTCCGTCAAAGAGATCATAGCCAGAAACATTGAAGCCGCGGGAGGAATCAAGAATTTATCCAATGTCCAGAATTACTCATTCAGATCCGGCCCCACAACATACTACATGTCGAAGAAAGGATTGATGAAGCAGACGGAAGGCCGGGATGACATCATCACTGAAGTCATCCTCGTCGAGAAGAATTCCGTGCGAAAGAACTGTTTCAATAATGTCACTGAAATCTCCGGAATACAGGGGGCTGTCTTGCAAGGTCTTGCCCAGCTGCAGAGCGGAGTCTTCACTCTTCGAAATTTCGGAAAACAATTGGAGTCCAAAGGCCTGAAAAAATTCGGCCCGCAAAATCTGTATTGGGTGAGCACGCAAATCGGAGGTCTCACAGTGGATTTCTATCTGGACTCCACATATTTCACGCTCAAACGGATGGTTTTCAAGGGATTCGACGAGAACCAGAACTTATACGAGATCAACTATGACTTCGGTCCTTACGAGGAGTTTGAGGGAGTGAAAATTCCGTCTTCCTGGTTCAGATCCCAGGTGGGAACAAGAGGGAGTACGGTTGAAATCGCTGATGTCAAGGTCAATTCGTCGCTTACTCAAAATTTCTTCTCGGATCTCAGCATCAATGCAGGCGAAGTGGAAATCGGAAAGGGCTCACTGAAGGGGAACATCATCCAGTCCAGCTTCAGACGGAACAGGCTCACCATCTATACGAACTGGACAGATAAGTGTATCCAGGGAGCTGGATTCAAGGCTAATGACAAACTTCTTCTGGGGTTAGGAGAAACAGAGGTTGAGATCGAATTGCTTAAAAATTTCCCACCCAGAAGCTCTATTGGCCCGGGCGCCAAATTTATGGTGCCCAATCCGAGAAGTGAAAATTACGTCATTTACTTGATATCCCCGGAATTCAAGGATCTGGCCGAACAATTAGAGCCTCTCTTACTTATCCGTCTTAAGAAAAATCAATCAGAATAGGAGGAAATCATGTCGAACATAAACCGTCGGAATTTTTTAACAACCTTGACTTCTGGTGTGCTGGGCATCGGCCTGTCCAAGAACGTCAAAGCAAGTTCTCGAAAAACAGGATATTCTCAAAGTGAATCCACTCCGATCAAAATTCTGAAATACAAAAACCTGGGAAACACCGGGATCAAAGTGCCGGATGTGAGCTGTGGAGCCATATCATTCTTCGAGCCGAACGTCCTCAGATACGCCTTTGACCTTGGAGTGACCTATTTTGACACCGCTGAGGGATACATGCGCAAGAAGAGTGAATCCTTTATCGGAGAAGCTCTCAGTGATATCAGAGGCAAAGTCACCATCACGACCAAGCATTACCATGGCCCAAAAATCAAAAGAGAACAGATTCTCCGAAGAGTCGAAGACAGCCTGAAGCGCATGAAGAGTGACTACATCGATATCGCCATGGTGCACAATGTCAGCGATCTTTCCTTGCTTGATAGCGAGGAGATCCAGGCGGCTTATGCGCAACTGAAAAAAGACGGCAAAGTCCGGTTCACCGGATTCTCTACGCATAACGCAAAATTGACTCTGAAACAGGCACTGACGAAAGATTTCGCCCAGGTCGTCCTTGTGATCTACAATCATGACGAAGGCCAAGAAATCGAGCCTCTTCTCGCACAAGTCCACAAGAAAGGCATCGGGACTGTGGCCATGAAAGTCTTTGCGGGCGGAAAACACGGCAACCTGAAATCCCTCATCAGTCAGGAAGTGAGCTACCCCCAGGCAGCCATCCGCTGGGTTATGAGCAATCCGAACATCGACACGTGCATCCCGACCATGAGCAGCTATTCCCATGTCGAAGACTATGTGGCGGCTTCAGGAAAGCCTCTCAACAGGGCAGATTTAGACGTAATCGCGGAATATCAGCGTCAAATCAAAGACCAGTACTGCAGAGTCAGCTGTCAGGAATGTCTCGAGTCCTGTCCGCAGAACGTAGCGATCAACGATGTTCTCCGGTTCAAAATGTACTTCGAGGATTACCGGATGGAAAAAGAAGCCATGCGGTACTATGGAGAGCTCGAAGAGAATCAAAAGCCGCTTGATTGCGAAAACTGTTCCGGATACTGCGAGAGCGCCTGCCGATACAGACTGAAAGTCAAAGAAAAGCTGATCCATGCCCATGAAATCCTGAGTGCTTGACCTCCCTTCTGAACCTATGTAAGCTTTAAGAAGTACTGTTGAGACACGTGCAATTCAAAAAGGAGGGGTATCATGCGTAAAGCATCCATTCTGGCTGCTGCCATTATGATAGGTTTTACGTTTCAGGCAGCCGCTCAAAAAGGCTTCACAGAAGACATCTTTCAAACCGCCAAAGGAGATTTGAAAATCACGTTCATCGGTCACGGGACGTTGATGTTCACCTTTAGCGGGAAGATCATCCATGTCGATCCTTACAGCCGTGTAGCCGATTACTCCAGTCTGCCTAAAGCAGACCTCATCCTGATCACTCACGAACACGGGGATCACCTCGACACCAAAGCTCTTGCAGCTGTTCAAAAAACCGGAACAGAGATCGTCCTCACGCAAAAGTGTGTGGCAAAAGTAGACGGCACAGTCATGAAAAACGGTGATGTCAAAACACTCATGGGATTGAAGATCGAAGCTGTTCCCGCGTATAACATCAAACACATGCGGTCGGAAAACAGGCCTTTTCATCCCAAAGGTGACGGAAACGGCTATATCATCACCTTCGGCAACACGAGAGTGTATGTGGCGGGTGATACGGAAAATACACCGGAGATGAAGGCTCTGAAAAACATCGATATCGCTTTCCTGCCGATGAACCTTCCCTACACCATGACACCGGAGATGGTGGCGGACGCGGCCAAAGCATTCAAGCCAAAGGTGCTCTATCCCTACCATTATGGCCGAACAGACACATCTCAGCTTGTCGAGTTGTTGAAGGATGCGAAAGGAATAGAAGTCCGTATACGGGATATGTAAAAGCCGATTTCAATCCTCGCTTTTTGAGCAGAATTCGCTCCGCTAACAGCCGAACTTCGAGCTGTCAAATTCAGCCTGACGTCCCTGTCCCTCGAGCAACTCAGGAATAACGGCCCACAAGACTTTCCAGGAATCCGTGTGCTCCAAACAGACAACCCCGGAATTCCGAACAGAAATCAGCTCTTTTTCCTCCACACCGCTCAAAAGGAGTGCAGCCAGTTTCTGCACAAAAGGCAGGTGGCCGACAAGCATCAGATCCTTGTTCAACGCCTCGATCTCTCCTGGAAAATTCCCCACCGGGTCCATGGGATTGAGATCCTTTCTTTCTTGAGTCTCAGGAGAGGATATCATCTCCGTCATGATTCGGGCTGTTTGAACCGCTCTTTTTTTCGGACTGTGCCAGACGAGATCGACTCGAATATTTTTCTCCTTCAGGAATGCAGCAATCTTCCGGGACTCCGATTCTCCTTCTGGACTGAGTGACTTTTCAGGATCAACCTCACCGGACATGGAGAGTCCGTGCTGAACCAGATAGAGCTTCATCTCTACGCCTCCTCTTCTTTCATTTATATACACTTATTCACTGTGAGGCAAATTTTTTCGTTAGACAGGCATTGGTTTCTTCCAGAAGATAAGTCTGATTAGGCTAATACAACAAATAGGATTTTATCCGTTTTGAAAAACTATCGAGCTCCTCTATGTAGCTTTCAATAATATTTCTGACACCCACGCCTCTCTCCAGAGATTCTCTCAGCCGAGACGTTCCCATGATTTTATCGAAATAGGCATCGTGAAATTCAAAGTGTTCAGGGTAGAGCTGCATGACCGTTTGAATAATGTGGAGTGAAGTGTCGAATGACTTATACTGATGCCTGTCCACAATGTGAATGTGTACGCCACCGCAAAGCTCCCCCTTATATTTGGAGAATGTCGGGGTAAACCAGGCTTCTCTGAACTTGACACCGGGAAGGGCAAGTCCATTGAGCTTCTCGGCCAGCCGGAAACCATCGATCCACGGGGCGCCGAAAAGCTCGAACGGTTTGGTCGTTCCTCTTCCTTCAGATACGTTCGTCCCCTCCAGAAAAACCTGTCCGGGATAAACCGTGGCTGTCGCGAGAGTGGGCATGTTGGGTGAAGGAATCACCCAGGGAAGAGAGGTCTCATCATACCATAACTCTCGTCTCCATCCTTCCATCGGGATCACTGTCAGATCGGCCTTTTTGGCAAGAAATTTATCGTTAAAATAACTGGCGAGCTCTCCGACTGTCATTCCATGCCTGACCGGAACAGGATAAAGCCCGACAAAAGAGCTGTATTCCGGGTATTCCAGCAGCGGTCCTTCCACGTCTATTCCGTTTATCGGATTGGGGCGGTCCAGCACGATGAATTCGATATCATTCTCTGCGCACGCCTCCATGCAGTAGGCCATTGTCGCCACGTACGAGTAAATTCTTGTCCCCACATCCTGAATATCGAACACCAGGACATCGATGCTCTCGACCATCGATTGCTCCGGCACTTTACCTCTATCTTCCGTATCAAAGGAGCGCATGTACTCATCAATGTCCTTGAACATCCCCTTAGCCGGCTTCAGCGACTGCCCGTACAGGCTGAACACCGGAATACTGTATTCAGGAATGTCATACCGTTCGTCTATGTAGAACGGAACATACTCTCCGGCCTGCGCGTTTCCCCTGACTCCATGCTCTGGTCCGTACAGGGCCACGAGGTTGATCTCCGGATTTCTGTAGAAAAGGTCGACGCTGTTCTCCAGACGACTGCTGACTCCTGTCGGATTTGTGATCAAACCGACACGCTTCCCCTTAACCAGACCCAGATGCTTATCCATAAAAACTTCGATCCCGAGCTTGACTGTTTCTTGCCTGCTTCGAACGCCGACTTCCTGTCTGTTCTGACAAGCTGGCCAGAAGACCATGGCTGCGAACACAAAAATTAACAGGATTCTGACAACAGGACGAATGCACGCGTCGATTTTATATGAGGATTTATGCATTCCCATTCAATTCTCCAGAATGACTTTTCTATTCGTTAATGTAATCGAACATCCAGAGTTATACAACAGATATTTTTAATCCCTCTTGCAGCCTGAGAGGAAGTGATGAGGAAAAAATGAGTGGGCATGGAACGAAAGGGCAGTTAGAGAGGAGAAAAAAAGCGGGGACTCGAGGCTTATCAAATCCCCGCTTGACCTTCGAAATAAAAATAATTTATCGGATCAATCGAACTGATTTCTACAGCCCGAACATGACTCCGATTCTGACTGCTTTGTAATTCCCGAAGCTATAATCGGCATAGATGTCAAAGAAAAGAAGCTTAACGCTCAGTCCTGCGATGATGCGGCTTGTGTTATCTCCTTTTAAATCAAAAAGAATACTGATATTTTGCTCGTAAACGGTCCCTTCATCCAGAGTGAAATCGTATGCAAAACTCATTGTCGATCTCTCGATCAGAAACCCGACATACGGCGTGAGGCTGATCATTGGAATACCGAGCTTCTTGAAAGCCGTCAACCCATATGAAGTCGTATCGGCTTCAAAGATATCACCGATTTTTATATTCTGCGTGTAGAAACAGAGAGCAATATCCACAGGAAGCGGCGTGCTGAAAAAGACTCCGGGATTGTGCTGCACGCCCCATCCGAACCACTTGATCGTCCCGAGTTCATTATCGAGCTTAAGTCCGGGGATGGCGATTTCTGGGAGCCAACGGAAGACGGCCTTGGTCCCGAGAACCGTTCCCACAGACGCTTGAGGAGCTATGGAGGGAAGCACTTTAATATCCGCTAAAAGTTCTCCAATGCCTCCGATAGGAAGCGTGATCACATGCGGATCAAGAGTCACTGTCTCGGGAATCCCAGTGCTCGGAGGAGTATAGGTAACATCCCCTCCGGCGTATGTGACACTGATCGTATCATTCGGACCAGCAAAAATGGTCGCTCCCGCAATATTCACATCAAAATCTTGTGTGCTGATCGTATTCACCAACTCAGCCTCGTCAGCTGGAAGCAATACCAATCCGACTGTATTGGTGACAATATCGCTCGCCTGGGATTGGGTGAACCGGAAAGACCCGTCCACCGAGAAGCTCCTCATGGCTGGATCATCGGGAATGAATGTGCCCACGCCCACAAGTCCCACCTCCAGGCTGAGAGCGAACTTTGTCGGTTTGGGTCCCGTATGATACCATCCGCTGTTCAAGTTTGTACCGAACGTATTCACGAAAGGCCTGACATATTCCGTCGCCGCCGTTGCAGAAAGCTGCGACAGTGTTTGCTCGAGTTCTTCGCCTTCCTCCTGTGCGAATCCGATCGAAGCCGCCAACAGGAACACCGCCAATGGGAAAATGCTCAATTTTTTCATTCTCGTTCCTCCATTTTCACTTTTTTCTTGAATTTACGAATTTATAAATAATAATGAATTCCTTGTCAAGACAGTCCAAAAGTTTCCGATGAACCGGAAGTTCTTATTTTGACACATCTCTTCATATAAAAATAAGCTTAATGAATACAGAATAGGGATTCAGAGGCCAAAAGTAAATAGCCTCACACGGTGATTTATGGGGTGAATTTCCCTCACCTTTTCCAGTTAATGAATTTTGAAATCCGTGAATTCAGAAAAGCCTTTCGTTGCAATGACGTTTCAGGTGATCAATCTGATTGTCAAGGGATAACGGTATTTTTCGCCTTCGTTCGCTTTGATGGACGCCATAATGACCAGGATGAGAAAACCTATGCCCAGAGCGATCAAAAGGATGATACCGATGACCACAATGATCAGGATAGCCGATATGGCGCAGTAAATCGTGAACGATATCTGAAAATTCAAAGACTCTTTCCCCTGGTCATCCACAAAAGGCGATTCATCTTTCTTGATCAGCCAGATGATGAGCGGTCCGATGACGTTCCCGAGCGGAAACACGAACACCCCTAATGCGGAGAGATGACAGAGCATTCCCCACGTTCTTTCCTGTTTCTGATCCATTTTTGCCATCTGTAAACCTCCTTTCGAAACAAAGATCGGGAACAAATTGGTTTTCCCTTGAGAGCGATTATAGAACACTCACTACCTGGAGGCAAGACATTTCCTCGCGTTGATACAAGAGTTTAAGAAAACAATAGGGCTGAGTGAGGGCGAATGAATGGACACAAAAAAAATTCAGAAAAGGGAGTCAGAATGACTTTGAACAAAGCACGAAGTTGGCTCCTCGGGTAGGACTCGAACCTACAACCTAGTGGTTACAAGTGCCCCAGAATTTCTTCTGGGCTTGGACTATCTCATCACCCTTCCACAATATATAAGGAGAGGGTGTCGGGCGCTTCCCCCAGGATTTCTCTGGAGTACGAGCATAAGCTCTAGTCTCTGCACCTTCTCTGATCTTTTGAACAGGATCAGAGCTCGGCTCAGGGTTGCCATACTCCCGCTTCTTTTTGAGCAGGGTGAAGGTTTCCCTGAATTCACCCGATTTTTCAACCACGATCTCTCGTGGAAGCTGCATCCCGGAATGAATTTCAATCATTTCAGCCATTCATTCCTCTTTTTACAGCCACCCGCTCTGCCGATTGAGCTACCGAGGAGCAGGTCCTCATTAATTTAGCAAACTCATGGGAAAATAGCAACGAATTCTGAAATTTCTTTCCTTGCATATTGATCGATTATGAAATAAATGGAGATGGACTCAATGAAAGGACCGTCGATTTGAATGGCTCAGAAAATTGAATGAAAGTGGCTAAAATCTGTAGCTGGCCTGCTTGATCTTTCTGCGGTAGTCATCCCCATCTATCTGCACGATCTTGCACATCTCGTAGAGCCTGGACCTGAGACGGATTCCTATCCGGCCCACCAGTGTTTCTTTGCCCTTTTTAAAATAATCTTCCCTGGTGTCCTCTTCCTCCTCGTCTTCGGCATCCGGATAGTTAGAGGTGAGGATAGTCAATTTCTTGCTGTTGTACCGGTAGTTGATGATGTAAAAAATCGTCTCTTCCACCCAGGCTGTGGTTCTTTTCGCTCCCAGCTCATCCAGGACGAGCACGTCTTTCTGAAACACCGGAGCAAGGATATCCAGCTCTGTCAGCGCTGAATCCGGAGTATAGGTTCTCTGGATATTCCTGATCAATTCCCTGAAATCACAAAAATAGCAGGGAACGGCCTTCTTCTGGATGAGCTCATTAATGGTGGCCACAGCGAGATGAGTTTTTCCGACTCCGCAAGGCCCGAGAAACAGCAGGCCGACATCCTGCACAGGATAATTCTTGACGAATTTCTTGACGATCTTTAAAGCATCTCGATGGGAATCATTATGAATCTCGAAGTTCTGGAACGTGCAGTCCCGGTACCGCCTCGGGATATTGGCCTGGTCAAAAAGTATCTGATTTTTCCTCTCATGAAAACACTTGCACCGTCTGGCCGCGGTTCCCGGTCCAGACTCCACCAGGACCCATCCTGTTCCCTGGCATTCTGCGCATACTGTTTCGGGCATCAGTTCAGATATCCTCTGAGTTGCTGAAGATTGTGTGACCGAGCCAGCTTTCTCATGGCTTTCTGCTCGATCTGCCTGACCCTTTCTCTTGAGAGTTTAAGCTTATCCCCTATCTCCTGAAGAGTCCGGGGCCTGTCATCATCCAGTCCGAATCTTAATTTTATCACATATATCTCTTTTTCATCCAGCCCCTTTAGCATGTCCCTGATCTGTTCCTGAATCGAGTTTTTAATGATCTGGTATTCCACGGATGGGGTAATATTGTCTTCTATCCTGTCGCCCATTTCCCGGTCTTCATCGTAATATGTATCGCTCAAGGAAATATCTTTCCCATCCAATAATTCCAGATCCTCGACCTCATCCACAGGAACACCCATCTTCTTGGCAATTTCTTCCCTTGTGGGATCTCTTCCCAGGTCTCCTTTGAGCTGTGACTCTTTTTTCTTCATATCGGATATTTTGTCGGAAAGCTTCTGGGGAAGATGGTAAGCCCTTGAGGAACGCGTCAAGGCATGGATGATAGCCTGCCTGATCCACCACACTGCGTAGGATATGAATTTCACATTCCGGTTCGGGTCAAACCTCTTTGCCGCTTCGATGAGCCCCAGATTTCCCTCGTTGATCAGATCAAACATTCCCATGCCCATCCCTTTGTATTTTTTCACATAAGAGACGACGAATCTGAGGTTGGCTTCGATTAACTTTTTCAAGGCGTTTTTATCGCCCTTCTGGATCTGTTCTCCGAGCTTTTTTTCTTCCCGCTGAGTGAGGATGGGATACTTGGCTATCTGGTTCAGATAAGTCCTTAAATTCTTGAAATCCAGATAACTCCTGTCATCATCCTTCATTTTTTATTCTTCTCTCTCTTCTTCTTTCTTTTTTTCAACCCTCATGATTTTCGCGGGGCTGACACGCACCATGCTTTTTGTTCGGATCTCAAACTCCTCTTCTCTCCCTTCAAAAAACTCTTTTTTTATGTATTCCAGGAACATGTTCACTTCTTCCTCGATCTGCTCGATCTTTCTCCTCATATTCAAGACCACTTCCACACCGGCCAGATTGACTCCGAGTTCCCGAGTGAGATTCAGGATCAGCTCAAGCTGCTTCAAATCCTCATCCGTATAGCACCGTGTATTCCCTTCGCTCCGGGATGGCTCCAGCAGCCCCTCCCTCTCGTACAGCCTAAGGGTTTGCGGATGGATGTTGAACATCTCTGCAACACTGCTTATATGATAATAATTCTTCGGATTCTTTTTCTTTTTCATTCTATTTACTCTCCATTTCCTCCCTGGGATTCTTCGGAGAGGCTCTTTCCAGTTCTCTCATCAACTCTCTGATCTTTTCGTCATTGAAGGGAGGAGGGACGATCGAGACTTCAACAAATTGATCCCCATGTGATCTTTTCTTGGGAAAAGGAGCTCCTTTATCCTTGAGTCTGAACTTTTGTCCTGATTTGGTCCCGGGTGGAATCTTGATCGTGGATTTTCCGTAGAGGGTCGGAACCTCTATCTTTGCACCCAGAGTAGCCTCTGGAACAGTTATCGGAACCTTCACATAGATATTCGCACCCTCTCGTTTGAACAACGGATGGGGATTGACTTCGATGTTTATGAACAGATCTCCGGATGGTCCACCCCCCATCCCCGCATTCCCTTTTCCGGGGATTCGGACTTTCGATCCCGTGTTGACTCCACCTGGGATTCTGACACTGATCAGTTCGGTCTTCTGCATCAGTCCCTGTCCGTGACACGTGTAGCACTCCTGGCCAGGGGTTTGGCCTGTCCCCCCGCAGGAAGGACAGGTCGTCGAGAATCGCATCGCACCTCTCTGGATATTCTGCTGGCCGCTTCCTCCGCACGCCGCACAGGCCTGTTGGGGGCCTTTTTGAATAAAGCCCTTTCCCTGACAGGTCGAACAGGCCACCATCCGGGTCAATTGAATCCGGGTTTGAAGACCTTGGATCGCATCTTGAAATCCCACTTTCATCGTGTAAAGGAGGTCATCGCCTCTCTGGACTCTCTGCTGGGGGCGCGTGGCAGTCGACCCAAAAAAACCGTCAAAAAAATCTCTGAATGAAGAGCTGCCGAATCCGGAGAAATCGAACCCTTCGAAGCCGGATGCGTAGTTTTGATATTGAGATCCTCCGGGTGGAGCATCTCCGACAAAACCGAACTGGTCGTACTGACTTTTTTTCTTCGAGTCGCTGAGGACTGAATAGGCTTCCTGAATTTCCTTGAATTTGGCTTCGGCAGTTGTATCTCCCGGATTGAGGTCAGGGTGGTATTTCCGTGCGAGCTTCCGGTAGGCCTTTTTGATCTCTGTTGAAGAAGCCTTCCGGTCGACTCCGAGTATCTTGTAGTAGTCCTTATCCATCCCTGACCAATCCGTTCAAACGGCCGTACTGCGGCAGAATGAGAAACCTTATGAATAATCCAGGTGACTACAGTTTACTTCTTTTTCTCTTCGTCTACAACTTCAGCGTCTATCACTTCTTCTTCGGATGAATCCTGGGATGATTCCTGGCCCGAGGCCTGACCGCCAGCAGCACCTTGCTGAGAAGCATCTTGCTGCCCCTGCTGCTGTGAGGCCTGCTGGTACATGATCTCGGATAACTTATGGGATGCCTGAGAAAGAGCCTCCATGGCCTTCTTGATCTGCTCTGCGTCTTCGCTCTCGATCGCCTTCTTGGTGTTTTCGATCTCGGCCTGGATCTTATTGGCGTCATCCTCGGGTATCTTATCCTTGTTCTCTCTCATCAGCTTCTCTAGGTTATAAACCATCTGGTCAGCCTGATTCTTGGCATCGATGACTTCTCTTCTCTTCTTATCCTCGTCCGCGTGTGTTTCCGCATCTTTCACCATATTGTCAATCTCTTTATCATCCAGTCCGCTGTGGCCGGTAATTGTAATGGCCTGCTGTTTCCCGGTTCCCATGTCTTTCGCAGAGACATGGAGAATCCCGTTGGCATCGATGTCAAAAGACACCTCGATCTTGGGAATGCCTCTCGGAGCCGGAGGTATACCGTCCAGATGAAACCGTCCCAACGTCCTGTTGTTGGCCGCCATTTCTCTTTCTCCCTGAAGAACATGAATCTCAACGCTCGGCTGGTTATCTGCGGCTGTCGAGAAAATCTCTGTCTTCTTTGTCGGGATCGTGGTGTTCCGGGGAATCATCTTTGTGAACACAGCTCCAAGAGTCTCGATGCCGAGCGTCAGCGGAGTCACATCCAGAAGAAGAACGTCTTTGACGTCTCCCGCGAGAACAGCTCCCTGGATCGCCGCTCCTGCAGCCACCACCTCATCCGGGTTAACTCCCTTATGGGGTTCTTTCCCGAAAAGTTCTTTCACCAACTGCTGGACCTTCGGGATCCGGGTCGAACCGCCGACCAGAATAACCTCATCGATATTCTCAGATTTCAAACCGGCATCTTTCAGAGCCTGTTTGCAGGGCTCGACTGTCCTCTGGATGAGCTCGTCCATAAGCTGTTCCAGCTTGGCCCTGGTGAGTTTCATCAGAAGGTGCTTGGGTCCGGATGCATCCGCCGTGACGAATGGAAGGTTGATCTCGGTCTCCATCGTGGTGGAAAGTTCCATTTTGGCCTTTTCCGCGGCTTCTTTGAGCCTCTGGAGCGCCATTTTGTCCTTGGAAAGGTCGATTCCAGCCTCTTTTTTGAATTCTGTCACAAGCCAGTCCTGCACACGCTGGTCGATGTCGTCTCCGCCCAAATGCGTATCTCCGTTCGTCGATTTGACTTCAATAACGCCCTCTCCGACCTCCAGGATAGAAATATCGAATGTTCCTCCTCCGAAATCATACACTGCGATCGTTTCATCTTTCTTCTTGTCCATTCCATAAGCCAGAGCCGCGGCTGTCGGCTCGTTGATGATCCTCTCCACTTTTAAACCCGCGATCACTCCGGCATCCTTTGTCGCTTTCCTCTGACTGTCGTTGAAATAGGCCGGGACAGTGATGACAGCCTTCTCCACTTTTTCTCCCAGGTGGTCTTCCGCCGCCTTTTTCAGCTTTTGAAGAACTATTGCCGATAACTCTGGAGGCGCATATTTCTTGCCAAGGGCTTCTATCCTCACATCCCCGTTCGATATTTGAGTGACCTTGAACGGGACCTGTTTGATCTCCTCTGGAACTTCCTTATAGCGGCGCCCCATGAATCTCTTTATCGAGTAAATCGTATTCTCGGGATTCGTGATTCTCTGTCTTTTCGCAACCTGTCCGACTAGCCGTTCTCCTTTTTCATTGAACGCAATCACAGAAGGTGTGGTCCGACCCCCCTCCTCGTTCGGGACAATGATCGGTTTGTCACCTTCAACAACAGCAACAACTGAATTCGTTGTGCCTAAGTCAATTCCTATTGTTTTAGACATATTATTTCCTCCTATTTTAGTCACTATATAATATATAACTTGAGTGAATAATTGTCAAGTTTTTTTATAATATTTTTTACTTTTTTTTCTTCACAGAATAGGAGGGATACGACTAGCCGATCAGATTATGCGCGTTTTGATCCCTGGAATTATCTTTTATTCGAGATCGTTTGATAGTGTTGAGTTCTTTTCCAAGACAGAGAAGTTTTATCTTCTCTTATTCAGATTTATGGCTCAGGAAGTCAGTCACCAGGAAAAATTCTTATTTCTTATCTGGGTCAATGATAAATTTCTCTTTCATCAGGAGCTGTATCTCATCTCTGGTTTTTTTGATAATCGATTCAGCGAGCTTAAACCTCTCTTCCGCCGGAGCTTTGATTCTTGCCACTCCCTGCTCGATGCCCTTCGTTCCCACAGCTACCGCTTCTCTCGGGAAAACTTCCCACTCGTCCATGTTGGGAACGATGTATTCTTCGTTGATCCCGCTATCCTCAGCGACTTTCGCCAATTCTTTGGCGGCTTCGATGCACATTTCGTCTGTGATCTTTGTCGCTCTGATATCGAGAGCTCCTCTGAATATTCCAGGGAATCCGAGAGAATTATTGACCTGGTTCGGAAAATCTGACCGTCCTGTCGCCACAATTCTCGCTCCGGCTTCTTTTGCTTCCCACGGCCATATTTCCGGAACCGGATTCGCTTCGGCGAACACGATGGCATCATTGGCCATGGCCTTGACCCACTCCGGCTTTATCACGCCTGGACCTGGCTTGGACGCTGAAATCACCACGTCGGCGCCTTCCATGGATTCTTTGATGTCCCCTTTCACTCCTTGAGGATTGGTTGTCTCGCAGAGATGCCATTTTTCTCTGTATTTTGTTATCAAAGTATCTCTGTCTCCCCTGTCCTTATGGAGAATCCCCTTGGAGTCCACAGCGATTATATTTTCAGGCTTCACGCCGGCTATCGTGATGAGTCGAGCGATCGCGATATTGGCCGCGCCCGCACCGATCAGAGAGACCTTAATGTCCTCCATCTTCTTTTTCACGATCTTGACCGCATTGAGGAGTCCGGCGACTGTGACACAGGCTGTCCCCTGCTGGTCGTCATGCCAGACGGGGATCTCCATTTCTTTCCTCAACGTATCCAGGATATGAAAGCACTTCGGATGAGATATATCTTCGAGGTTGATCCCACCGAAGGTCGGCTGCAGCCATTTCACAGCCTGAATGATCTCTTCCGGCTCTTTGGTATCGATGCAGATCGGGAATGCATCCACACCCCCCAAATACTTATACAGCAGGGCCTTTCCTTCCATCACAGGAAGTCCTGCCTCCGGGCCGATATCCCCCAGGCCCAGAACTCTTGATCCGTCCGAGACAACAGCAACAAAATTCCATTTATTCGTCATCTCGTAGGCTTTCTCAATGTCGGCATGGATTTTCTTGCACGGAGCGGCCACGCCTGGCGTGTACCAGATGGCAAAGTCCTCAAAATCCCTGATCCGGCATTTGGGAATCACCTCAATCTTACCTCTGTAAAAAGGATGAAGCCGCAAAGCGTCCTTGGAGGGCTGTTCAGCTTTGGCCAACAGCTCTTCCACTGTCACTTCTTTCATTTAAAATCTCCTTTTGATAAAGACCTATGAAATATTTGAATATATAAGTATGAATATAAATTCCTTTTCAGTTATGGATTTTCTCTCGAATTTTGACTCGTGAAAAGCCTTTTATTATAACCTGTGGCTTTTTAAAGTCAAGCTTCGGGCCGTTTTCAGGTAAAAAGACTGAATACAAAGTCTGTAATTTCTTTTTCCGCACTGTCGTATTATACGGAGTGTTTTGAAAGAATCTCGAAAATATCATCGATGGAGGAAGCAGCGCTCGCTTTCTTTTTCTCCAGGCTTGCGGGTGACCAGCATAGCCAGATTCTTCTCATTGGCTTTATCGATCACCTCCTGATCTCTCATCGACCCGAGAGGATAAATAATCGCTCCTATCCCATTCTCCGCCGCCAGCTCCACGACATCCGGAAACGGCATGAACGCATCAGAGGCCATGACGCAGCCTTCCGGTCCGTAGCCACGTTTTGAAAACCGGATCGCGTCTTCGGCTGCGTCTATACGGCTCCTCTGGCCCGAGCCGATGCCGTGGACTTTATCGTTCTTTCCAATGACAATTGCGTTGGACCGCGTGAAGCAGGCCACGTTCCAGTTAAACACAGCCGCCCCCAGCTCATCTTGTGTGGGCTGTCTTTCCGATACAACATCGATTGAACCGGGCGATGTGATCCTGGAGTCAAACCTCTTCTGGACGAGAAGTCCACCCGCCACCCTCTTAAACTCCAGGCCGCTATCCAACGCTTCTGCATCCAGAGGGGCCCCCATCTTCACGACTCTCAAAGCTTTCCTCGAAGCCAGAACCTCGAGTGCTTCTGCGGAAAAATCCGGGGCATAGACGACCTCGATATTCCGGCCTTTCTCGACCATTATCTCGGCCAGATCCTGTGTGACCGTGTAATTGAAAACGTCAACGCTTCCAAAATTAGATAGAGGATCGCACTTCCAGGCTTTCTCGAAGGTTTCCTCGGGAGTCTCTCCCATAGCCACGCCGCTCGGCATTTCATGTTTCACGAGCGCACAGATCATTCTATCTTTGTAGACCTGGCTCAGCTTTCGCACCAGTCTTTGACCCAAATCCATATCGCCCACGTTTATGTATCCGAGCCCCTTTATTCCCTCCTGCAGGACTTCAAAAGTGGCCATATTGGGACCAGAGGCGCCTTCTTCTGTATAAAATGCCGCTGGGTAGCCAGGATTTTCTCCGTAGCGCATGGATTGTCTCTTCGTGAATTTTTTATCACCGAACTGAATGGCACCGGGAAACTGCTCTTTGACTTTGGTCCTGTACTGCAGACGGTCTTCCTTGCCTGTTTTTTTCATGTTAACTCTCTATCCTTTCATTCCTGTTTATGATGTAAATCTCGTTATAAATTGTGGCGATATCACTGGAATACACACAGGCCACAGCTACTCTGAAATCACTTTTTCCAGTCTCCGGGCCCAGCGCGTCATACACTGACTCGGCCATCTCATCCGCACTCTTCGCCTGAATCCCGACTGCTGCCGGTTTTTCTTTAAATGAGGGAACGGGATCTGTGTTCACTCCTGAATAAGTCGCAATCATTCTTCCCTCGCCAGCTTTCAAAGGAATTTTATAATACTCCCTCTGAGATGAGCCATCCGCTCCTCGCCGGATCAAGCTCAAAGCCGCTTTTCCTCCCAGAAGAACACATCCGCTTATTCGAGGAGTGAAGATGGGCGGGTCCGGCTCGTAATCCCATTTTCGGAGGGCCGATGAGAGGACCTCCTCTGGATTCTGGGTTTGACCGAGAGTAGAGCCAATATCCGGAGTCTGCCTTCCGTTGCTGACCGCAATCCCCTGGGGAGAGAACAGGATGGCGGTGTAGACCAGAAGGTCGATGTTTTTTGTGTGGACGGCTTCCTTATCTGTGGGCATCACCTGGATCGCATCCTTTTCCAACGCCAATTTTCGAGATTGACTGGATGGTGATCGTCCGGTGATAGCGTAGATCACGACCGTATTTTTCCCGGAGGGATCCTTCCCGATGATAATGACTCGACCAGGGTATTCTCTCGAAGACAGGTTCTCAAGACCTTTCGCCATTCTTCTCTCGATCTCTCTGTTTTATCGAAATCATAGAATATATCAAAACACAGAGACTGGCAATAAAAAAAGGGGCCAGGCCCCTTTTTTATGCCATTGCCAAGTGCAGATCGAAAATTCTCCTGTTTCGCAATGGCTTGTTTTCCACTTCTATTTTGGATAGAATTCTCTTTTATTTTTGAATGAGGTCATCATGAAAGATAACACTTCCTTTTTAAAAGCCTACAAGAATCTGAATTTTCTCAACTCGCGGGACGCCCGGACTCTAAGAATTTTGAGTGAATACCTGGAACCCATGAGCCGGCTGGACACACACAAAGTCAACAGCACTGTCTTCTTCATCGGGTCTTCGATGGTGAACCCTGAACACAAAGATTCTCCTCTGACGAAATATTACTGGGAAGCCGAAGAACTGGCGTTTCAACTGGCCCAATGGGCGATCGAATTAAAACCGAAAGGAAAAAATTTCGTCATCACGACAGGAGGCGGGCCCGGCATAATGGAGGCGGCAAACCGCGGCGCCGCAAGAGCAGAAGCGAAAACCATAGGCATGAATATATCTCTTCCGGTAATGGAACAAACTCTCAATCCCTACGTCTCTCCTGAACTGGCCTTCGTCTTCCACTACTTTTTCATGCGAAAATTCTGGTTGCTGTACAAAGCCAGAGCCGTGATCGCTTTTCCTGGAGGATACGGCACACTCGATGAGATATTCGAAGTGCTCACACTCCTCCAAACCCAAAAAATGCAAAAAGATCATATCGCCATCATTCTTTACGGTGAGGAATACTGGAAAAAAATCGTGAATTTTGACTCTCTTGTGGCGCACGGAAGCATAGATCCAGAAGACCTGAAGCTTTTTGAGTACTGCTCCACTCCTGAAGAGGGGTTCGCCTCTCTCAAAAAAAGACTCATCAAATTTCTTTAAAGAACGGACTCTACTGACCAAAAAAATATCGGTTTGGTTCACTCCCGCCTCGATTTCTCAAGGTTTAAAAACATCCAGAAAAAGATATGATCGACAAAACTTTCACGCCTGTTTTGCTCTAAAACTGTAAATAAAAAATTTCCTTGACAACACGCTTTTATTTTGTAATAATTACAATTCTGAAGTAATATCAATTATGGAAAAATTAAAACGAACTCTCAAAGAAAGCGGCATTAAGCCGACATATCAGAGGATTAAAATTCTTGATTTCATGCGCCAAAACGCCAGGAACCATCCCACAGTCGAGATGATCTATGCAGATCTGGCAAAAGAGATCCCCACGATGTCATTAACGACTGTCTACAACACTCTGAGCACGTTCATTGAAAAAGGATTGGTCTGTGGGGTGACAATCACAGGGACCGAAGTCCGGTATGACTTCAATACTGAGTCACACCACCATTTCCTCTGCAAGAAATGTGGCCAGATCAAGGATGTGGATGTTCCCTGTTCTTTGTCCGCTCAAAAGGGAAATCTCATCGATGGCCATAAGATCGAGGAAATCCACGGGTATTTCAAAGGAACCTGCAAGGACTGCCTGTGAAGCCGGAATGCAAGAATCTTTCTGTTCTATTCTTTGAGAAATCAGATGAGAGACAGAGTCAAGCCAGTAAAAAAAGGCGATTGAAATAATTGCGCAAATCGATTCATCATTGAAAAGGAGTAGACATAAATGAAAAGTTTAATAGGCACACAAACTGAAAAAAACATTTTAGCGGCTTTTGCCGGAGAATCTCAAGCACGCAATCGCTACACGTACTTTGCCTCAAAGGCAAAAAAGGAAGGTTACGAACAGATGCGCGCTATCTTTCTTGAAACGGCTGATAACGAGAAGGAACATGCGAAGAGACTTTTCAAATTCCTGGAGGGCAGTGAGGTGGAAATTCAAGCGTCATTTCCCGCTGGAACCATCGGAAGCACGGCGGATAACCTCAAGGCTGCTGCGGGTGGAGAGAACTACGAATACACCACCATGTACCCTGAATTCGCGAAAACAGCAGATGAAGAAGGATTCCCTGAGGTCGCCTCTGCGATGAGAGCGATCGCCGTGGCAGAGAAACAGCATGAGAAAAGGTATTTGGGTTTGCTCAACAACCTGAACAATAACACGGTTTTCAAACGGGATGAGGTTATCAAGTGGAAGTGCGGTAACTGCGGTTATATCCACGATGGCACTGAACCCCCAGAAGAATGCCCGGCCTGCGCTCATGCAAAATCCTACTTCGAGCTCCTGGCTGAAAATTGGTGATCCGACGAACCACGGAATCCGAGAATGGATAACTACAGATGTACGGTTTGCGGGTATGTGTACTATCCTGATATCGGCGACCCGGTTTACGGAATAGATCCCGGAACACCGTTTGAACACCTGCCCGATGATTGGGTGTGCCCGGTCTGCGGTGCGGGAAAGTATCAATTCGAAAAGGAAAATCAGTTATAATGTTTTTGGACTTGCCGCATGCTGGCTTTCACAACCAGCAAGTCTGGCAAATGAAGCCCACCAAGAATGAAGACAATGAAAAAAAATATAAATTAGGAGAGAAAATGACAAAAAAACTGCAAATCTACAAGTGTGATGTGTGCGGGAATATTGTTGAAGTTATTCATGAAGGTGAGGGAGAGCTTGTCTGCTGTGATGAACCGATGAAACTTATGAAGGAAAATTCTGTCGACGCAGCCACAGAAAAACACGTCCCGGTGATCGAAAAAACTGATGACGGCATTAAAGTCAAAGTGGGAAGCGTGCCTCATCCGATGACAGAAGAGCACTACATCGAATGGGTGGAGCTGATCGCCGACGGCCGCGCTTACCGCCAGTTCTTGAATCCTGGAGATGAGCCTGAAGCCGTATTCAAGGTTGAAGCACAGAGCATCACAGCCCGCGAGTACTGCAACCTGCACGGCCTGTGGAAAGGCGAGTGAACGGATAAGCTCAGAATCCCAATATATTCGACATAAGCCTCGGATAACATTCTGAGTCAGCCGTCTTCAGGTCAGGAACGGATACTACTTCCCTATTTTGGAGATCCGTTCAGTCCATATTTTTCCTTTCTCGGTGCGAGATAAGAAAAGAAACACGAGAAGACCGATCAGTATTCCGATTGAATCCGCCACCAAATCGAGAATCTCAAAAGAGCGCACGGGAAGAAAATACTGGTAGATTTCAATACCCCCGCCGAGGAGAATCCCGCTGATCAGAACCCATGTAAATTGAGTGCGGGGAGATGTCTTAAAGCTCAAGAAAAAACCCAGAGACAGAAGAAATCCCAGGATGGCGAATTCCACGAGGTGAATACCCTTATCCAGAGAGGGAATGCCGGCATCGATCTGAAATTTGATCGAGGAGAGGATAAATATCAAAAGGTAATAGAGTAGCGCTGGCACAAACAGCAGAATTTTTTTCATCAAACGCTTAAAACAAGGGATTTACCTTTTTGGGCAAGAACTCTTTAATCCTTAATTCCTGCCTCGAATCGCGATTTACGAGTATCTCCTTCCGAGATATTCTGAATCATCTGAAAAGCAGAAACAGAAAAGACAGTTTAATACAAAAGATGATATTTCTCCAGGAATTCAAAAGAGGATTGACTGAATCCTGTGTATTGTGGTTAACTTTATCCGAAGGTCAATCAAACACATAATCATATTCAAACATTGTGAAGACAAAAATATTCTGGTAGAGAAAAATCATTCGGACAATTCCTTCGTTTGAAGACACGCTTGATATGAGGCGGCGACTTCCCAGACAGAGAGGATTCCTGTTCATCCTGGCGTGCTGCCTCCTTCTTTCTTCCTGCACAGGGCTGAAGTATTTCCCCTCCGGGAATGAACAAAAGGGAGTTGCATCCTGGTACGGAGAAGATTTTCACGGAAAACTCACGTCTAACCAGGAGATCTACAACATGTATGCGATGACCGCAGCGCATAAAACGCTTCCTTTCGGAACTTACGTCAGGGTAACTAATTTGACAAACGGAAAATCAGTCGTTGTCCGCATCAACGACCGTGGCCCTTTTGTCAAAGGACGAATCATCGACCTCTCTTACGCCGCAGCTAAAAAATTAGGCATGAGTGATACCGGTGTCGCCCCAGTTGAGATCAAAGTCCTGAAGAAATTTTCTCCGAAGAAATCCTCTCAAAGATTTGCTGTTCAAGTGGGCTCCTTCACAGAGAAAAAACACGCCAAAAACCTCAAAACCAAGCTTCAGAAAAGATACAGTCACGTTTACATCACCGAACATAAAACGCCTGATGCAATCTATTACAGGGTGAGAATCCGAACACGCAGCATGAAATCCGCCCAAAAGATCGCGGATAATCTCAATAAGAAGGGCTATTCCGTGTATGTCCTGGAAGAACACTGAGCCGGATTATCTATTTCTTTTAAAAAGGTAGGCACAGGGTTTTCTCGTATTTTCCTTTCCATCGTGAACAGCATACCTTGCGCCGCTCCACATCGAAGCTCCTCCGTATTCGCCTTTTTTGTTTATCGCATAAAATGTCAGGCCGAAGCGCGGGAGCCCTTCATCGCTTAAAAGTTGGGGAAGACGCTTAGCCTTATCAGCGATTTTTTCCAGTGATTTGAGACACGCGTCTTCCGGAGAATGCCCCATCCCCATAAAATGGACAACTTGAAAACTTCCGCAGTTCAGGATATTGGCCTCTCCCCTGCCCGTCGAACCTGCCGCACCGATATCATTGTCCACATACAGCCCGGCACCGATAATCGGAGAATCCCCGACTCTTCCTGGAATCTTAAAGAAAAATCCGCTGGTCGTGGTGACTCCCGCCAGGTTTCCCGCAGCGTCTATAGCACAGCAGTTGATGGTCCCGTGGAACTCATAGAACGACGCGAAGTCCTTTTCTGTCTTTTCCGGTGCGGGAGGAAACCAGAAATCCCGTTCGGACAGCGTTTCTTTGCGTCGAAGCCAGATTGCGCGCGCTCTATCCGTGAGCAGATTTTCTTCCTTAAAACCATGGGCTTTAGCAAATTTTAATGCACCATTGCCTACGAGAAGTGCATGGTCTGTTCTCTCCATAACGATTTGTGCGACCTTAGAGGGAGTTTTTATATTTCTCAAGCTGGCGACTGCACCACCATTATGGGTCGGACCGTGCATGACCGACGAGTCCAACTCCACGACTCCTTCCTCATTGGGAAGGCCGCCATAGCCGACTGACCTGTCATTGGGATCCTCTTCGACAATATTCACTCCTGCGATCACCGCATCGAGCGGATCCCGTTTCTGCCGGAGAAGTTCCATCGCTTTTTCTGTGGCTCTCAATCCGTTCCCACTCGCCACAACACGTATGGGTGCTTCCTTCCCTTCCGCACCCTGTAGATTTTTTCCTCCTCCGAGCATTGCCGCCGCGCTCAAACCGATTCCGGTCCTGAGAAAATCCCTTCGGGAATATTTATCTCTCATTGTGCCTCCTTTTTAACGGGTTTTTTTAAAAATACATTACTGAATTTATTCAGGAGAAGCAATAAAAAAATGAGAGCGTCCCCACGATTGATTGACAGACAGTCTCAGGTTTAGTATATATCCCTCTCTCCAGCACAGCATGAAAAAAAAGGTTCTTTTCTCTGCCTCCCTCTTCCACGCACTCAACGATGCGGCCACCGTAACGGTCCCGATGATCTTCCCGCTTTTGTACAGTCAACAGTTCATCATTAAAAAGTATTTTCACATCGGGATCCTTTCCAATTTAGGGCTTTTAGTCACATTCATGTTTCAGATAATTCTCGCCAATGCCTCTCACAGGTACGAATACAAATATTTGCTACTCCTCAGCTATCTTGGGATATCTTTTTCCCTGGCTCTGATGACGACCTGCAAAGCGTTTACCTCTTTCCTGATCATTTATCTGGCAATGAGAGTCTTTAACAGTTTCTATCATTCCCTCGGGATCGCCTGGGTTTCGAAGACCCATCCCAGCCAGGGGATGGATTTTGCAATGGGAATCCAGAGCGGCACGGGAAACCTGGGCGTTCTCGTCGCGTTCGTGTCTTCAGGCTTCCTGGCCCAAAGTTTAGGATGGAGGATCCCACTCTATGTCTGGGCTGTGGCCGGTTTTGTCCTTGGGACGCTAAGCTTTTTCGCAGTGAGAAAGACATCCACAAAGAGCCCTGATGTATTCAGGCCGGACTTCTCCTCATGGATGGAGACTCTGAAAAGCATCCGAATCTACGTTCCAGGGTTTGCTTTCGGAGGGGCCTGTTGGGGGACAACGGTGTTCTTTGCCCCGTCCCTGTTCAATCACAGGTTTGAGATCCCACTCGGCCAAACGGGGCTCTACCTCGCTGCCTGGATCGGGATCGGGACTGTGATGACCTATTCCTTCGGATTCCTGAGCCGGAGATTTGGCCGATTGAGGATATCCCTTTTTGCTTTCAGCGGTGCAACAGTCTTCCTTTTTCTGCTGGGATTCGCGCATGTGGCCGCACTTGCCCTGGTAAGCCTTTTCCTGTTCGGAACGTTCCTCTTTCTTGTCTATCCTGGATTCCAGTCTTTTGTCGGAAATGAGGTTCCCGCAAAAAACCAGGCTCAAGCGTTCAGCATCTCTGCGAATGTCCAGATGCTGTCCGGAGCTCTGATTGTCTTGATTGACGGTGTTCTCTCGGATAAATTCGGGATCAACACCCCCTTTATTTTTCTGGGAGGACTCGGAGTCCTCATCTCTTTCTTTTACCTGTCCAAGAGCCCTTATCTTGCACAAAAATCATAAAAAACAAAAAGTCTAAAAAGAGATCAGGCCTAGTTTCTCAAGATCTCGAGCAAAATGAAGAACAAATTCGACATCTGTCTCATCAAACTCGCAGGAAATGATATGTCTGATATCCAGAAGGGTACGGCTCCCATCCATCAGGTTGGCCATCTCGTATGTTTTCGAACCATAATTTCCGCCGGCTTTAGACCGGTTTTTTTCATACCAGCTCAGGCTCTCTGCGTCTAAGTTCTCAGCCAAGTAATTCCACGGAAGGGGCCCTTTAAAAAGCCGTGTGGGTCTGATTAGGGAGGCCTCTTCATATTCCTGGCCACGCCGAAAGTCTTCTGCCTGAATACCATAGCGTTTGAAGAAAAGGGTGGACGCAAAATCGATCTTTGTCTTTTCTCTTTCAGCCTGGTGCTCCAGATCCGCAGCCAGTTGATCAATGATCTTTTGACTGGAGGCATCTCTGCAGAGTTCCTTCACTTCTCTGATGTTTGCGGCCTCGACGCGAGCTTGAAGGCGGGGGTAGCTCAGGAGATTTGCACGAAGCTCGGCCACATTTTTCCGCTTTTGAGGATCAGAAGCGAATTGATGGATCAACCGGATGGATTTTTGGCTCCTGGCCGCAATTCTCGAGTGCGCCTGGCTGTGGACTTCCCGGGCAATCTTCAGGGCATCCTCATCGCTCGCGTTCGCGATCAAAACGGCTGCCGACAGGGCCAGGCTAATGATCCTCTTCATTTCCGTAGGATCACACTTATCCGGCGTGTCCATGTTGGTGTGGTGGAAAACATCTCCATGGCCCAACATTGGAGTGGGGATTGAGAACGTGGAGTCGTTGAAGAGGACATGGTCAGAGCCGCCTGAATAAGGCCTCACACGGAAATTGAAGCGGTGGCGGCTTCCTCTCGGAGAAAAGAATTCCCGCCCTTCGAGCCAGCTCAGGAAATTTATCAGCACATCATTGATATACCCTGGGACAGAGTAGGGAGAACAGAACAAATTGAAGTTTGACTGGCACAACACATAATCCTCGCCGATCATATCCAGGTTCATCCCGCATATCCCCTTCTTTTTCAGATTCTGATGTTCTGTCAGGTAGGCGGCAGCCCCGTGTATCTCAGGCAACCAGAGAAATCGAATAGTCCTTTTGAGAGGCGGAATATCTCCTTTCTCGATCAATGCCAGGATATTCCTGGCCATCTCAAACAGTCCTGCGGAGCCTGAGGCGTTATCGTTCGCTCCTGGCTTATAATGGTCGAGATGTCCCATCAGGATAATTTCCTGGTCAGGAAATTCTGTTCCGATGATTTTCGCCTCGAGAACGGGCATATCTCCATCAAAAAGCTCCGCATCCACACTGGCTTTCATAAAGACTTTTTCCCCGGCTTCGAATAGAGACAAAAGCTCTTTTTCCTGCCGCCGGGAGAGTGCAAACCCAAAGCCCGCCTGTGCTCTTTCCTCCCCGGTCGGAGAAAGACGGTTGACTTCGATCAGGTCAGGATACGGAAGACGGTCTTCGCGGGGAGAAGGACCGACGATCACTCCTGCTGCGCCTCTCTTCAGCACAGCCTGTCGGTGAACCGCAGACCCGCTTCCGCCCACAGCCAAAACCAGCTTCCCTTGAACATTTTTCCCTTGATAATCCGCATCGGATTTCCCCTCCCCGACAAATATCACTTCGGCTTCGACCCCGCCTCCCTGTGAATACGGCATCAAGCTGACGGCCTGATCAGAAAAGCGTGCAATGAGTTTCTTCCTTGGCTTCACCATCCACAGCTCAGCCTCTTTGACTCTCCATCCCACAGGGGACAACCAGTGAAAATATCTTTTGAATCCGTCTGATCTGTATTTTTTTACCGCGACTTCTTTGAGCCCGAGTCCCTTTAATTCTCCTGCTAAAAATTCCACACAGTGGTTGTAACCCGATCCCTCTCCTCCCCCTCTGATTCGATGAAACCGTGAGATCTTGGAGACCATATCCCAGGCCCTCTCACCGGAGACTTCGTTTTGGATGCTGTTCATCAGCACCTTATCGAGGAGATAAGGATGGTCCTGAGAGGGCGCAGAGAGAATCAGGAGAAAAAGGGAAACTAGAGGAAAAAACAAAAGTCTTTTTAACTTTTGACCAGACATGGAGATCACCTCTTTCCGGGATTGGATATCTTTAATTTATAACTCTTTTCAATCCAAATCTAATCCGAATCCTTCAGCTTGATCACTTGACCGGGAAGCGTCCCGGTCCACTGTCCATTGTCCAGGACGAGCTCACCGTTAATCAACAAATATTTGACTCCTTCGCTGTACGCATGGGGATTGGAAATGGACGTCCTGATCCTGATGTTCTCGAGATCAAGCACAACGATATCCGCCCTATACCCTTCCTTGATCCACCCCCTATCCTTCCAGCTCATGATTTTTGCGGGCAGTGAGGTATGAGACCGGATGACATGCGGAAGAGAGACCACGTTCCTTTCCAGGGCGTATTTCTTGATCTTATGGAGGAATGTGGAGTAGGAACGGATATGAGTCAGCCCGATCCCGTAGAAGGGCGCCGTCCCGTCACTGCCGGTCCCCACATAGTCTTTTTTCATGATATACACAACATCCTCATCGGACATACGCAGAGGGATGCATCTGGCTCCCATCAGCTCCAGCTCAATAGCCGTATCTTCTATGGATTTTCCTTTCATTGCGGCCACTCGGGCTAAAGACCTTCCTTCAAGGTTTTTTTCGACACAAATGCCCACTAAGATATTCTCGGCTCCAGCCATATCGTCTAAATATTTCCCAATCTGGTCACGAATCTCCTGTGCCTCCTCCGGATCTTTCAGCTTTTCTAAAAACATCATTCTTTCTCTTGCGCTTCCAGGTCCCCTGAAACTTCCAGTGCTGACCAGACGCCGGCCCACGAGCCGCACCAGGTCTTTTCTCGGAAGCTCCTCCAGAAATTGTTGATGACGTCCGGAAAGAGGGATGTAGGGAGTTGTTTTTTGATAAAGATCGAGAAGATGACTGTCTCGGAGAAAATCGAATATCTCATCGATATCGTCTGAGACAAACCGGTCGTTCTGTTCTTCTTCCATATCCTGTTCAACTCCAAGCCAGGCTGACCTCGGGATGAGATTCCTGTACGGATATCCGCTGGAAAACTGATACGGATACTGGTCAGCTGTAACCACAACGCCTCTTTTCTGTGCGTCTTCGATGAGGAGACAGGCTTCCTTGACTAATCCCCAATTCGGCTTTTCAACGGCCTTGAAATGAGAGATGTGGACCGGCGCTCCGGATTCCTCCGCGATCTCTATCGCTTCCCTCACGGCTTCGATAAGCTTCTCGCCCTCGTTCCGCATGTGAGTGTGATAAATGCCGCCGTAAGGAACGATGACTTTCACCAGCTCCGTGACTTCTTCTGTACTGCCGTACCGCCCCGGCAGATATTCCAGCCCTGTGGATAGTCCAGAGGCACCCTGCTCCATCGCTTCCTTCACGATGGCTTTCATCTCTTCCATTTCTTCGGGTGTCGGCTCCCGGTCTTCCATCCCCATCACTATCTCGCGGACCTGTCCATGGCCCACGAGTAAAGCGGCATTCGGCCCGATTCCTTCATCAGACCAACGGTGGATCAGGTCTTCGGCTTGCTCAAAAATCGGCCAGGCGCTGCGCCCGCACTGGCCGACTATGACTGTGGTCACTCCCTGTTTCAGATAATTGAGGCAGGCCCTGTTCTCGGGAAAATACATCCCGCTGTCCACATGAGTGTGAAGGTCGATGAATCCTGGAGTTACAACCAATCCTTTAGCGTTGATCACCTTGGCCGCAGTTCCTTTTACCGACCTGGCCACTCGAACAATCACTCCATCCTTGACAGCCACCTCCATTTTGACGGCCTTGTTCAAAGACCCATCCAACACTCTTCCGTTCTTGATCAGCACATCATAGTCATATCCGGTTTCCGCTTGAATTGACTGGTCTATACCGGCCCAAAAGGACATGCACAAAAACAGAAAAACACCTAAGAAAATAGTCTTGGTTTTCATCGGTCCTCCTTCTTTCCTTTTTAAGACATTCAAATTATAGAGAAAGAGAGAATCTGTCAAGAATAAATGAGCGAAATTCTGTTTACGCTCAGGAGTTGGATTAATCTCTTGTTCTATCTATCGAGAAAATCGTGTCATTACGAGCGAGGCGTGGCAATCTCTTAAAATACATATGCCTGTGCAAACGATTGAAAGGAGTGTAGTTACCCCTTAAGATCAATGTGTAAGCAGGAGAAACCGTGAGACATCGGTAATTCCAAAAAAAAATCTTCTCCCTAAGGGATTGTCACGCTTCGATCGCAATGACGTTATTACAGAATTATTGAGCTATCAAACGAGTAAAAACATTATGCCTATTTTGAAAAATCAGAGCGGACTCTATTTATTATATTCTGGAGAAATTGCACAATGGGGGGACAGAAAATCCCCAGGACTCCCCGCCCCTTCTTTTTTAATGTCTTTTCTTGTATCTTTCGAGAAGCTCGGTGTACCTGTTGGACAGTTCGGTCTGTCTCCCATCGATGAAAACGTACTTGATGTTTGTTCGCAATTCCAGAATATCCCCGTCGGCCAGTACGATGTTGGCCACCTTGCCCTTCTCCAGACTGCCCATCATCTCATCCACTCCGAATATCTGGGCAGGATAGATCGTCACGCCTTTGAGGGCTTCCTTTTTATCCAGACCAAAGGCGGCTGCTTTCGCGGCATGATAAGGCAGGTCTTTGGCGGCACTGGAGCTCTGTGAAGAGAACGCGAATTTGACTCCGGCTTTGGCCAGAACGCCCGGATTCCTGTAGATGGAATCGTACCCATCCTCCCACTTCGGAGGCAATCGGTTGAGAGAGCTGAAAACAACCGGAATACCAGATTTCTTCAGCTCCTCGGCGACCTTCCAACCCTCGGTCACACCGAAAAAGATGGCCTTCAGCTTTTCATCTTTCACAAACTGAATGGCGGCCTGAATGTCCTTTTCCGCATTGACAGAGATCATGACAGGCAGCTCTCTGCTCACAACAGGAAGGAGAAACTCCAGTTTCTCGTCAACCTCTGGAAGAGGGAGGCGTGCGTCCTTCAGCGCGGCTTCTTTTCTCTTCTGATAATAACGGGCTCTGTTCAGGATATCCTTCAGCTCTTCGATCTGCTTCGAGGCCTGTTCTCGAGGCTGTGTCTGAGTTTGCCGTCTGAAACGCGGAATGGACGGGAACTGGATGTACATCGCCACAGAGGGCTTGATCACCATTTCCTCCGGTGTCCAGCCCACCAATCTGATCATACCGCTCTGTCCCGAAATAAGTCCTCCGGTACAGGCTACAACAGCGACCGTTATGCCGTTAGATCGACTAATCGGAATATGCATGGAATCCGGCCAGATCGCTTCCACGGCTCTGACTTGAGGATTGAACCGCCCCGTCTCCCGTGAATCCACTGTCGCTCTCACCGCGCCAATTTCTTGAAGACCTAAATAGCAGAAACTGTCGATCATTCCCGGATAGGCGGTTAAACCTGTGGCATCAATCGTGGCGGCTCCGGAGGGAATCGGGATGTCTGCTCCGATATTTGCAATCTTGCCATTTTCAATAAGGATAATCCCCTCCGGGATATCTTCGCCGATAACCGGGATGATCTTCGCGCCTTTTATGGCGATCACGCCCGAATCCTCTCCCCGGACCATGCCGAATGATGCACAGAGGAGGATCCACACAGCGCATGCGAGTATTTTCCGGGTCATTTTTCTCCTCCTTTGTCCTTCTTCTCTTTTTCCTTCTTTTTTTTCTCCATTTCTTCTCTCTCTTGAAGATACTTCGCCCGGTCAAAATAAACCTCGCCTTCGATAATAGTCATCTCGCACACGGTGTAGGCACTGAGAGGATGCGCATTAAAAATGGCGATGTCTCCGTGTTTCCCGACTTCCAGGCTGCCAGCAATCTTGTCCACTCCGAGTTGTATGGCGGGATTGATAGTGATGAGCTTGAGGGCTTCCTCTTCAGAAAGACCTCCGTATTTCATGGATTTGGCCGCATCATTGAACAGGCGCCGGATCCTTTCTCCGCTGTCTGAATTGATCGAAACGAGCACTCCCTGCTGCGTGCAGAAGGCGGCATTGTAGGCGATCCCTTCAGACGCTTCCATTTTGTAGGCCCATCCGTCGGCAAAGATGGAAATGCCAATTCCTTCTTCAGCCAGCTCTTTAGCGATCTTAAACGCTTCAGAAATATGCTCAAAAGCCGCGATCTTGAACCCGAATTCTTTGGAAAGCTTGATGAATTCGAGAGTTTCATCGGCTCTGTAGCTGTGGCAGCGAGCCCACATTTTTCCGCGCATCATATCCACCAACTGCTCCATCTGCAGGATTTTACGCGGAGGGACCAGATTCTTGGCGGATTTCTTAGACTTTTTGGCGTTCAAATACCTGTCCCACTGCTCCATGTAGTTTTTCGCCTTCATGAATTCGCGCCGGATGATGGCGTTGACACCCATGCGGGATTGGGGATAGCGAGGCGTCCCCATGCCGGAGACATTCGCCCTTTTGGGATTTTCACCCAGGGCAAACTTTAAAGTCCTGTACGCTTCAGGGACGACCATCTCTTCAGAAGTCTTTCCCCATTTCATTTTAATCACGATGTTCTCGCCGCCGATCGGGTTGCCACTGCCGTGCATGGTGTGGACCATCGTGACTCCCCCCGTGAGAGCGGTGTATATGGATGTGGATTCTGCGTTCAGCACATCCCGCATCTTCACCTCAGGAGTGAGCGCATTTCCCATTTCGTTCGTCCCAGTGAGCCCGATATGAGTATGCGAGTCGATGATCCCGGGAATCACATACTTGCCCGCGGCATCAATGACCTTAGTGCCCTTCGGGGCTTTGATGTTCTTCCCGAGTTTCTTGATAATCCCTCCGACCACGAGTACATCTCCATGGGTGATCGTCCCGTTAGTCACAGTTAATATCGTCCCGTTCTTGATCAGCAGGTCCTGGGCCGAAGAAAAACCAGGTGCAAAGGCAAAACACAGACACACAATCAAACAGATAATTTTTTTCTTCATGGCTTTTCTCCTTTATGTATTCCGGTCAGGGATCCGTGTAGCCCTCAATTCGGCACTTCCTCCTTCGAAGGTAATCGTTCCTTCGATCGAGTCCTTTTCCGCTGTCCCGCTGAAAGCCAGCTCAAATGTCTCATCCATGATTGTCGCAGAAATTATGAACACGAGTTCTTTTCCGCTGAGGACTCCATCACTGATCGTCCATTCGCCCATTTCAGAGGAAATGGTTCCGCTGACGGAGTTTCCTTCCTGTTGGATCTCGAGATTCAACTCCATTTCACCCATCGCGCCTGAAATCGTGGCCTTCCACTTTCCGGAAAGATTTAAAGTCGTGGGCTTGGCTTTTTTCGGAGGCTGTTTGACTTCAAACGAAATTCCGTCTACAAAGACTCTCCGCACCTGAGTTTTTTCTTCAAATATCTCTCCCGAAGTGAGGATTATGTTGGCGATTTTTCCGGGTTCAAGAGTTCCGAGGAAATCTGCGACGCCTAGATACTGCGCAGGAATTATTGTCAGGGCGTTGAGTGCTTCTTCGCTGGGCAGCCCGGCTTTGATGGCTTTCTGGACATTTTTCTGCACATCCGATGCGTTCCGCAGACCGAAGGACGTCAGGGAAAACCTGATTCCCTGTTTGTGGAGGTTGGCTGCATTGGCAGGATAGGTCTCCTCCTCAGCTTTCTTTTTTTTCTCCTCCCCTTGATTTGCGTAGATACTTGTGAACGGAGGCTTAAAGTTGAGAGACACGAGAAGAGGTGCCTTCATGCTCTTGACCAAACCAGCGACTCTCCAGGCTTCGTTGGCACCGCTGATGTACCCGTTCAGGCTGAACTCCTTGATAAATCGGGAAGCTCTTTTGATGTCCTCCAGGTTGGCACAGTTGAAAAATATGGGTTTCTTTTTCACGGCAAAAGGAGAGAGGGCTTCGAGATAAGTATTGTATTCAGGCCTCTTCAAACCACGCGAAGAGCCAAGAAACATTGACTTATAAGAAGAATAGTGGGCCGCGTCCAGGAAAGACTGTCTGAGGAAGGCCATGGTTCCCATCAAGCTGGAGGGATAAATCCCTCTCTCTGTGGTGAAGTTGATATGGAGCGCCACAGGATTTTTCACCACCATGGATTCTGCCTGATACCCATTCACATTCACGAGAACACTCTGGCCCGCATAAATGCCTCTCTGTGGAGCCACCAGGACTGTCGTAATCCCAACCCTGTGCAGACTGTCGACAGCCGTCTTTTTCGGCTTGAGGAGCTTATAGGCCGTGCGATTGACTTCCTCAGCCCAATTCTTCTCCTGCGGCTGTGCAGCCGCCGCACCTGCTCCCGGTGTTCTGGGCTGTGCTCTGGGAGTCTCGAGGAAGAAACTCGAGTGGGAGTCGATCAAACCTGGGTAGGCACAGAGCCCTTTAGCCTCGATGATCTCGGCATCTTCTGGAATCCGAACCTTCCCCTGTGTCCCCACGGCTTCGATCAGGCTGTCCCGGATCACGATCACCCCGTTCTCTACTGGGGGGCCAGACACAGGAAAGATCTTGCAGCCCACGACTGCATAGGTCGGCCCGACTCGAGCAGATAAGATGTGGACCACTAGGAGAAAGGCCAAAAATAAAAGAATAAATGCAGGAGCTTTTTTTGTTTTCATGATCCTCCTTTCTTTCTCAAAATATCTATATCTATTATCCCCGACATTTTTGAGCCATTCAGTTTATCAAAAAAGTGTATGATGGTCTACACTCCGAATTCCATCAATTTTTCGTCAATGAGCAACTGGACAATCGAGGCCAAATCGTATTTAATGAATGAGTTTTGCGAACAGTTTTATTGAGATAGAAGAGATCCTGAAATCAATGAAAAAAGGAATCCAGAGATTATACTCCGAAGTGGCGAAGACCTACGAGCTTGTGAATCATCTCCTGACATTCGGGCTCGACATCATCTGGAGGAAAAAAGCGGCACGAGAGGCTTCCAGAAAAGGCGGCTCTTACTGGCTGGATGTCTGCAGCGGTACGGGGGAGATGGCTCTTAATCTTTCACGTCTCGCCGATAAAAAGGTTCAAATCGTTACAGCAGATTTTTCCTTTCCGATGTTGGATAAGGGTAGAGAAAAGAGAAATATCCCCAGAATTTCCCCTGTTCTCGCCGATGCAATGCACCTGCCTTTTCCGGACGGGACTTTCGACCTTGTGACCATATCTTTTGCCACCCGGAACATCAATCCGAACAGGGATATGCTCCTCGTTCACCTCAAGGAATTCCAACGCGTTCTCAAGCCAAAAGGATATTTCATCAACCTCGAGACAAGCCAGCCTTCCTCCAAAATCCTGAAGAAGCTTTTTCACTTTTACATAAAGCTGGCTGTCAAGCCTCTGGGATATCTGATATCAGGCTCCAAAGCGGGTTACCGCTATCTTTCCTTCACGATTCCGCGTTTCTACGGTGGGGAGGAGTTCTCCTCTATTATCAGAAAAGCGGGATTTTCTCGCGTCACACACGAGCCTCTTTTTTTCGGGGCCGCAGCCATCCACTCTGCTCAAAAATAATTCATACTTTTTCTCGTTATTGTGGAGTCAGAATGAATCGTGTATCATATATTTTCCAGAAAAAAGGGATAATCTGTGTACAGGACAGGAGTTAAAATTCTCGAAGCCAGGATCGGTATTGAATCCAACACCAAGGAGCTCCTCCCCGAATTTCCGCTCAAGGTAGAAGTCCCCTCTCTCCTAACTGACTTCAAATCAGTCGAAGAGATCCCGTACTCTCAGGATCTTGACGGGTATATCACGGTCGATGATGAAGATCAAAAACCTTCATTTGAATACTCCGAGGATCAAGCCCGATTCCTTGGACCATTCCGCAAGCTCGCCCGAGAGGCTTCAGACCAGAGGTACAGCTTGTGGGGAAACCAGGGATTCCTGTACAGGTACTCCCTCTGTCTGCTCGAAAAAAAACACAGGATACTCAACCTTCATGCCTGCGCTCTCTACAGCGAAAAAAAAGATCATCTTTTTGTGATCAGTGGAGGAGCGGGGAGCGGAAAGACAGTCTATCTCCTCGGCGGACTCCTCAAGGGACTTAAGCTCTTTTCCACAGAAACCGTCCATGTCCGGATCGAGAAAAACACCTTGTCCTTGTATATGGGCTCTTTGGTCGACAACGCGAGGCTGGGAACTCTGAATCATCATTTCCCCCGCTTTTTAAGTCAAATCGATACCCAGGAAGTGGAGGACGAATGGCAGAAGAAAATCGCACTCGACCTTTCCTCTTATAAAACCGATTTCGAAAAACTGTCCAATCCCAAGTCGGTCACCATCCTGTTTCCTCGGATCGAAAACGGCCGTGAAGGATTCCTGCTCACCCCGATCCATGCAAAAAAACAAGCTGCAAAAGCTCTTTTTGACAACATCACACAGAAATTATCCGAAACTTGGATCTTGTACGACAAGATTCCCGTTTCAGGGATCGATGAGGAAGAACTGGCTCATGCGCGGTTCTCCCACATCAACCAGCTCGTTCAGCATGAATCTATAGTCCAGACAGCCGCAGTCCTCTCCAATCCTGAGGAATGCTGGGGAGATCTTCTGGGAAAAAAGGAGAAGAAAAATGAGTAAAGCATGGGAAGGCACGATTCACATACCTGTTGAAGGAAGGACGCTCAAACCCAGGCAGACAGGAGTCACCATGGTGATCGATAAAGGAATAGGTGTCCGCCACCTCGAGGATCTGATCGAAACAAGCGGGGACTCTATTGATGTGATCAAACTGACTTTTGGAACCTCCGCATTCTACGATGAAGCTCTGCTGAAGAAAAAGAACGAGATGATCACCGCTTCCAATATAGACGTGATGCCGGGGGGGACTTTTCTCGAAGTTGCAATCTGGCAAAAAGCCTTTGATGAGTATCTTGACAGAGCCTATGAATTGGGATTTTCAGCGATCGAGGTTTCAGATGGGACGATAGAGATCGACAGACAGAAAAGGAAGGAAGCCATTACCAAATCTCTGGACAAAGGATTCAAGGTTATCACAGAGGTCGGAAAAAAGGACCCCAAGGAAGCCCTCCCCATCTCTCTCATCCACCAATTGATCGGAGAAGACATGGAACACGGCGCTTTTAAAGTCATCATCGAAGCCCGGGAGGCTGGAAAGGGAGTAGGGATTTTCGATGCAGAGGGAAAAGTCAGAGAAGATGAAATTGACAACATCATAGCTGGAGTGGATAATGCCGATCATCTGATCTGGGAAGCGCCTCTCAAAAATCAACAGCAGGCATTAATCCTCCGTCTGGGGCTCAACGTGAACCTGGGCAATATCCCTCCGGATGATGTTTTGGCACTCGAGGCCCTAAGACAGGGAATGCGGGGAGATACGCTGAAGAAAGCTTATCAGGGAAAAAAGAACTGGAAGAAATAGGAGATGTTTCTGGCTAATCCATTCTCTCCAGAAGTTGAATAACCACTGTGTGATCACCCTCAGGAATCCGCACTTTGCATGACTTCCCTTTGGGCAGGTTCACCACTTCATCATTTACCAAAACCTGATATTTGCCTTCCACCAGAAACTGGATTCTGATCTCCCGTTTCTCTATCGAACGAACTTCAAACGAGATTTCATTCTCAGAATAAAGAAAACGTCGGAAAACAGCTTCTCCGTTGGTTCTCAAGATCTCTCTCTCATCTTCTCTTAGCCGGACTCCGGAACGGGAAACTTCCACTTCATAATGACGGCCGAGGATCGAAATATTGGATAGCTTCCCCTTCTCTTCTGTGTCGATCATTCCGAACCTGAATCCTTCCCAGGGAGTGATATCCAGATATTCCTCAACAGAAATCAGGCTGAGAAGGGGGCCCCAGCTCATAAATTCATGTCCTTGAGCGGCTCCTGTCCGCGCATCGAAACTCTCAGGGCATAGCTGATAATTCTCCCAAACTCGCTGGAATAAGTTATAACTTCTTTTGGCGACCTCAGACGCCAGCGCATCCAAACGATAGGCTTTCAAACCTTGATAGATCAGATAATTGCTGGGGGACCAGATCGCTCCCCTCCAGGAGAAATGATCTCTGCTGAAGGCCGGGTCATCCCGTGAAATCGTCGGTATAACGAAGTCTCCCCAGAATTCTCTCGGGTTAAGCAGATGCCTGGTCATCCGTAAAGCTCTCGTTCTATCAGGAATCATAGCGAGGAGAGGATAAAAATTGGAAGCCGCCTTACTCGAAGAAAACCTTCCATCCCAGTGACGGTCGAAATAGAATCCTTCTTTATCATCCCAGAGTTGTGTATTGATCCGCTCTTTCATATCCGCATATTCAGAAAGATAGCCTTCGTATTCCTCTTCTCTATCCAAAACATCGGCGATCTGAGCCAGGCACCACGCATCCATGGCATACAGGCTGTTCAGGCCGACACAGTTCATGGTCAATGTTCCCGTTTCCTGGTTAAACGGAGCATCATCCCAACTCGGCGAGTCGTCCTCCCCCGATTCCCATTTCGCTCTTTTCTTCCCCTCGACATTTTCCTCCCAGGAAGGGACCACTTGTGGAAGGTATTCGGGATCCGTCCCCCACTCCAGAAGACCATCCCCGTTTCCATCTCGACGGGACTGTCCATTGGTTCTTTCTTCCTTCCAGTAAGCATGCCACTTCACAAGGTAAGGATAAGCATAATTCAACAAGTCTAAATCCCCGAATTTCTGGAACAGCTTATACACAACGTAGGCCCCGATCGGGGGCTGGGAGCGGTCTGGAGTCCCCCCAAACCGGCTGCGCCAGTTAGGGATGTTGCCGTTAGGATACTGAGTTTCAAAAACCGACCGCAGGATATCCATGGAATGTTGAGAACTCTCGACAGATGCCTCTAGCGCATTGAAAAAAGACACCCATTCGAATATGGTCCAGTGACCGGGATTTCCTTCAGGAGTTGGAAGGAGGCGGGTTCGTCCCGAAGGCACATACATCCTATGAAGGCCTGGCTGATAAAGAGTCGTCCAGAACAGATTGTTGGAAATGGCTCCAGCTGCACCCTCATAAAGCCCTTCCACTTTGGCTCTCCTGTCTCTGTACCTTTTCTCTTCTTCCTCTAAAATGGAATCAATCATCCTCTTGTCTTGATACAGGAAGACTTGACTGCTGACTTCTTCTTCGCTTTCTCCAACTCCGGCAACAAAATGAAGAATCTGTTCGTCTTCCATCGGAAAAGTCAGAGTAAGCTCATCTTCCTCCGTGTCTTTGTTTATATTTCCTAGGGGATCAGTCCAGAGCAAATAATGATATTCACCACTTACGGAGCTCTCTCCTTTGACCTGGTCATCCGCAAGCATGCGGTAGTTTCCTCGATTCTGCCACGGGAAATAATGCACAAGATGAATAACAACGTCTTCTGGAGCCATGATTCTTCCGACTACGGTCATTTCATCCTGGCGAGACCATTCAAAAACAAGCGTATCCGAGCGGGAGGGAGGTTTGATCAGAATGGGAGTCTCACTTCCCTTGTTGAAAGGAAGGCTTAAGTCGAGCTTCAGCCGGGCATACTGCCCATCAGGAGAATGAGGCCCGACTTCTGAGACCAGGTAAAAAACATCGTACCCATCAACAATTTGCTCCTCTTTCTCAATTCCGAACCGAAAGGCAAAAACGCTTCCCTCCTGAGGGGAAATCAGGAGGCCGTTCAATGTTCGTGCTTCCAAAGCTCCTATGAAGATATTTTTCCAGGGATATTCGATTTCTGAAAAGAGTCCTGTTGTCAAAAACAAGAAGAGAAATAACAGGATCAGATATCTGACTGCTCTCACGGGAACGATCTTCTCAACCAAAATCTTTTTCAATAAGTCATTCGAGGAAAATCTTGCGTTCTAACAACATGAATCTCAACCTATCCAGGAGGTGAGAAACTCCGCTTCCCTCCGAAATATTATACCACAAAATTCATATTTTGCAGGGAAATTCTGAAATTTCAGTTAATCGAGCCTGTGCAGTCCGTACTTTTTGGCCCAGTTGAGCACTTCTTCGTATTCTTTCCTTGTGATTCGGCGTGCGATCTCAGGATACTCAAACGCCTTATGCTCGGGCCGATACTGTCGCATCAGGTTGAGATATGTATTTTTAGAGAGATTTTCAGCGACGAATTTCAGAAATATCTCTGATCCGGCTATCCTGTTGGGCATAATCAGATGTCTCAGGATGATCCCTCTCACAGCAATTCCTCTGCTATCCACCTCCAGATCTCCCACCTGACGGAACATTTCTTTGAGGGCCATCTTCGCATAATGGGGATAATTATAAGCTTCAGCAGAATACTTGGCTGCTTTCTCAGGGTCCATGTATTTGCAGTCAGGAAGATATATATCAACGATTCCATCCAGAAGTTTCAGCATGTCCGGATTCTCATAACTGCTCGTGTTGTAAACCAGAGGAATCCGGAGACCCATCGGGATGGCCTTCTGAACAGCGCTGACAATATTGGGCAGATAATGCGTGGGAGTGACCAGGTTGACGTTGTGACATCCGACATTCTGGATCTTGATCATCGTCTCTGCTAAACGCTGATCGGAAATCTCGATCCCTTCACCTTCGATGCTGATCTGGTAATTCTGACAAAACACACATCTGAGGTTGCAATTGGCAAAGAATACAGTCCCTGAGCCCCGTTGCCCCACTAACGGGCGTTCTTCACCGAAGTGGGCTTGTGCGCTGGACACCTTGACTCGTGAAGTCGCCTGGCATTTTCCAGTCTGCCCCTGCATCCTATTCACTCGGCAGTCTCTGGGACAGAGATGGCAGCTTTCATAGACCGAAAACAGCTCTTTGACCCTTCTCGAGAGCTCTCCTTTTTTTTCCAGGGCAAGATAGGAAGGATAGAGCTCAGGGCTCCGCAAGCTGGCAGGAAAATTCCTTGTTATCCCGGGATAAGACCTGGAAGGGAGGAATAGAGCTGAACTCATCAAGATCAAAGAATCACTCAAAAAGTTCCGTCTCGATATCTTCTTCATTTCTCTACCCCCTCGATAGTATGAATATACATTAGAATTCAATCTCTGTAAACAGTATGAGAAAATGGGGGCTGCGTAAATGGGGACTGTCTCTCTTAGTCATTATTTAAAAAAAATAGAGACTGTCCCCTTTTATGAAAATGGAATAACGTTTCAGCAAATTTTAATAATAATGCAGGTGATATCTCTTTAACTGCACGCTTTTTAAGTCACGTGTCGGATGTCATCTGAAAATTTCTTGTGTTCACCCGAAGCATAAATCGCCTCGATCTCCTGGAAGAGAATCTCGATTTCTTCTTCTTTGGAGTAGAAATGAGGGCCGATTCTTAAGATGTCTGGCTCCTTGCCTTCGCCCTTTCGGAAATCCACTTTGACGCCTCTCTTCTCCAGGGCCTGCTTGACGGGAAAAGCCTGCGGCAGGTTGAAGGAAACAGCCCCTCCTCGCATCTCTTTATCTTCCGGAGTGTACAGGTGAAAGCCCCTTTCCTTTGCTTTTTCAAGAATAGACTTCGTCAAAGCCTGTGATTTTTCTCTTATTGCCTGGATCCCTATATCTTTTATGATTTCCATTCCCGCACGAGCCGTATAGAGAGATGAAACCGACGGAGTTCCAGACATGAATTTGTAGCTGTCTTGAGCGTAGTCCATATCCCGAGCAAACTGGAAAGGGTCTCTGTGGGCGAACCATCCGGTCAATCGAGGCTGAAGAGTATCCGCAAGCTCCGGCCGAACATACAGAAATGCAGTTCCAGGCCCCCCACACAGCCACTTCAGGCACCCTCCCACATAGAAATCTACATCAAGCCGCTTGACATCCACGGGAAGCGTACCAGGAGCATGATAGCCGTCGATAAGAGTAAGGGCTCCGGCCTCACGAGCTTTTGTCGCAATCCGTTGAATATCCTGGATATAGGCAGATTTGAAGTAGACATGAGAAGTCGCCACAAAGAGTGTCCGGTCATCAATTTTTTTTATAATATTTTCCGCATCTATCCCTGGTTCACCGTGGCTCTTCACCAATTCAAGCTCCCATCCCGTGAACTCCGTTATTTTGGACACAGCATAGAGCATCGAGGGAAAGTCATGGTCTGTCATAATCACCCTGTTCCGGGAGTCATCCTCTTTTCGCCCGAAAGGGAATTTAGTGGAGAGAGCCACCCAGTGAAAGAGGGTGGCATTCGCACACATTGTCACCTCATTTGTTTTTGCCCCAAGGAACAAGGCAACTTGATCTCCGATCTTTCGTGAAAGGTCCCACCATTCCTTCTTCCAGGCGCTCACCCCCTCTTCGGCCCATAATGTATAAAATCGTCCAAGATGTTTTTCTGCTTTTCTTGGGACGGCTCCCAGCGAATTACTGATCAAATAAACACACCGCCCGAGAATTGGGAATTCGTTTCGTACGGACTCCAGGTCCCGCTTCAAATCCCAGTTCATCCTGAAGCTCGACTCTCTGTCACATTCCTTCTCGTTATTATCCGGCTCTCTAATCCGGCAGCCCGTTCTTGATGTAGTGGGAAACAGCTTCGATAAAGATATCCAGCTCGCGGAGTGTTGTGTAAATACTGGGCGTAACACGCATCCCAACCACACTCTCCCCTTCAAGTTCAGGAGAGGGAACCCCCACCGTAATGACATAAATCTTGTGCTTATTGAAGAGGACCTGGGCCAGTTTCCCCATATCGAAATCCTTCACAGCATAGGTTCCAATCCCGCAGGACTGTTGTGGGTCGTAGGATGTGAGTATCCTGACGCCAGGAAGCTTCTCCAGCTTCTTCGCCCAATAATTCCTTAAATAACGCAACCTCTCTTCTTTTCTCTTACCGCCGATCCCATGATGGAAAGCCAGGGCGTCTCCCACGGCAAGCTCCAGCCAGTCTGGATGCGTTCCGATATGCTCAAATTTCCGGATGTCGTCCCCTTGAGGATCTCCCGCAGGAAAAAGAGGCCAGATTTTTTTAATCTTCTCCTTTTTCACATAGAGAAAACCCGTCCCGATCGGAGCCATCATCCATTTGTGCAGATTGGCCCCATAAATGTCACAATCAAGGTCCTTCTGTTTGAACTCAAAATGTCCAAAAGCATGGGCTCCGTCGATCACCACCTCGATGCCTCGTTTCCGGGCCATGCGGCAGATCTCCTTGATCGGAAATATTTGCCCGGAGAGATTGGTGATGTGACAGACTTCGATGAGCTTGGTCTTGGGAGTCACGTTTTTTTCAAAAGCATCTGCCAGTTCTTTTATGTTTTTGGGGGGATATTTGAAGGGGAACAATTTGACTTTGACTCCTTCCCTCTTTTCCCTTTGAAACAGGGCATTTTTCATAGACGGATAATCATGTGTCGTGGTCAGCACTTCATCGCCCGGCTCAAGGTCTATTCCAAGAAGAGCAATCTGCATGGATTCTGTGACATTCCGGGTTATAGCGATCTCTTCGGGTGAACAACCAAAAGTATCTGCCAGTTTTTTCCGGATTAGCTCTTTTCTGGGCCGGAGGTATCTCCACCCGTTTAAAACAGGCGCCCCATTTGCAAAATCCAGGTAGCGATGAATGGCATCCATGACAATCTGGGGGGCGGGATGGACACCCCCGTTGTTGAGGTTGATGACGCTCCGGTCGATGTTAAATGCCTGCTGGACATGGAACCAGAAGTCCTCGTCCCTTGCCACCTCTGCCGCGGAGAGGTGTTTCACATCTTTAATCTTTTTCTCAATGTTGGCCTGCGCTTCCTTCGCAGAAAGCCCCAAAACTCCTAGGCTCCCTATGCCCAGGCTCAATTTTTGCAAGAATTCCCTGCGGCTCGTCCCCATTTTGATCTCCTTTCAAGCCGAATATTTTGATTAACAATATATTATTTAGAGTTGAGCTGTCAAATAGATCGCGGAAATCTACGGGCTGATGAATCAGCTTGCCTGACTGTTGCTTTATCACATGAATAAAGATGCGTTCACGGAGATGACTCTGTTTTTCTCTTTACGAATACTCCTGCATTTCTATATAATGGAACCAAGCCACGAGTGGAGGATCCGATGAAAAAATTTCTCATCAGCCTTTTCATTCTCTCTCTTCTTTCCCCCAGTTCCTGGGCGAAGGTGGGAGATATTCTCGAAGTGGTCAAATCGCCAGGACCTTGCCCGACTGGCCTGGCATTCGATGGACAGAATCTCTGGTTGGCGGATATCTACACGGATAAAATATACAAGATCAACCCGGAAAGCGGCAAAGTCCTCAAAATCTTCGACTCCCCCGGCCATCAACCTGAAGGCCTGGCCTGGGATGGACGTCATCTCTGGCACATCGACTCCGGAGAGAAGGCCTTATACAAGATCGACCCTGAAACAGGACGAGCCCTGACCATCCTGGAATCGAACAGTTCTCATCCCAGAGATTTGGCCTGGGATGGCGAGTATATCTGGATCATAGACCACAGACAGGACATCCTGCTCAAAGTATCCGCTGAGGATGGGATGATGGTCCAGTACTTTCCATCTCCTGCCCGAGAGCCGGCGGGTTTAACGTTCGACGGACAATATCTCTGGGTCACAGACCGGAGTGAAGACCGTATCTATCTCGTGAATCCCGCTGATGGGCTCTGCCTGTCCTCCCTAAGATCCTACGGCCCGTTTGCCTACGGGCTGGCCTGGGGAAAAGACACACTCTGGAATGCGGATTATGAAAACGACGAAATATACCAGATAAAAGTCTTCTGCGAGGATATTCTCACGCAATGGGATGAACGGCAGATGTCTCTTCATTTCATCAAAGAATTCAGAAACTACGGTCCCGGCACAGTCAAAACTCTCGATATCTATCTTCCGATGCCTGTTACGCGAGACAACCAAACACTCCTGGGCACTGTCCGGTTCGATCCTGAGCCGGATGAAGTCATCCTGGACAAATGGGGTCAGAAAATCGCCCATTTCCATTTCAAGGATTTAAAGAACTATTCTGTCGTGAAACCAGGCTGGAAAGTCAACGCCAAGATTTATGCTGTCGAGTATTTCATCTATCCAGATAAAGTCGGAAGCCTTGAAGATATACCTGAAGAGATCAAAAGGATGTATACTCAGGATGGGGATAAATACAGAATCAACGATCCAGTCATCCAGGACCTCTCCCGCAAAATCGCGGGAAACGAAAAAAATCCCTATTGGATTGCCCGTCGCATCTATGATTATCTGGGAAAAAACTTAAGCTACAACCTCAAGCCTCTGGGCGGGTGGAACCCCGCGCCCACGGTTCTGAAGCGGGGCACGGCGTCGTGCTCTGAATATTCCTACTCGATGATCGCCCTCTGCAGAGCTCTCGGTGTTCCCATACGCTATGTGGGTGCGGTCAGCCGTCGTGGAGATGATGCCAGTTTTGACGATGTCTTCCACCGCTGGACAGAAGTGTATCTTCCGCCTTATGGTTGGATTCCATTCGATGCGAACAAAGGTGACACAGATCTGCCTGGAGGCAAGGTGCTGGGCATCGGAAACGTCGCTGCACGTTACATCATCACCACTGAAAACGGAGGCGGAGACAGGTATTTATGGTTTGGTTATAACTACGGGTTTCACTGGACCTCGCTGGGAAAATGCCGGATCCATGAAGAAAGCTACGGAATGTGGTCGCCGATCGGAAAGAAGAAGTACAACACACCGCTCAAGGACAAATAGGACATCACAAACAGTTTTTCCCAAAAAGGGACAGTCCCCATTTTCTCATATGTCGGCACCTTTTGCATTTCGGGCGAGCAAATCCGATGTGTCCAGCAGCCTCGACTTGTGAACAACACAGATCAAATTCCAAGAGGAGAGATCTTACGGCGGGGAAATCGCCCGTAAAACCAATCATCCGCCCGAATCGAAAGACTCTGAGCTAAACGCGAACGTTCGGCCATTTTTCTTATGAAATTGTGAAAGGAATTGTCCGGTTTGCTGTAAGGACAGACATAAATACACACCGCACAGTCTGTCCCGGCTTTTCTCCAGAACCTGTAGCATTCTTCACGGCTGAGCACCCACTTCAGAACCCCACTTTCCTCTGATTTGTCTCCCTCTGGGATCGCCTGAGCGGGACAGTTCCGGGCACATTTCTGGCATCTCTGACAAAACTCCTGAACCCCTAAACGCAGTGGAA
>JABAOC010009246.1_pt1 | contig 55906 bp, 62 predicted proteins | sample 7062161 | NCBI WGS metagenome assembly JABAOC01 (sample SAMN14538625, study PRJNA623070) | marine sediment metagenome | biome: marine biome [ENVO:00000428]; feature: marine pelagic biome [ENVO:01000023]; material: deep marine sediment [ENVO:00002113] | place: India: Gulf of Khambhat ... | reverse complement strand
AGAAGGTCGTGGCAGACTGCAACACCGCCCAGCTCGTCGACCTGGCCAAACACCTCGAGAGCGCGCTGCGCCAGCTGGCGTCCCTCCTCCGGGCTGCCCCAGGAGACGTGGACGCGGGCCAGCCGGTAGGCGGCCTGTGCCACCGTCTCGGCGTTACCGCTCTGCTCGGCCACGTGAAGGGCCTCCTCGGCCATCAGCAACGCCTCTTCGGCCCTTCCGACCCGCTCGGCCACCACACACGACAGATCGAGGGCCATCACCAGCTCCTCGCTCATCTCCGCCGTGCGAGCGCGATCGACCAGGCTGCCGGCGACCAGCGAGACTTCCAGGGGCTCGACGCCGCGCTCGAGTTGCAGCCAGCCGAGCATTACGCCGGCCGCTACTTCGGTCTCGAGGTCCCCAAGCTCGCGTGTCCGCTCGAATACGTGCTGGAGCAGCGCCTCCGCCTCGGGCTCCCTGTCGGTAGCGGCGTAGATTCTGGCCAGACGGTTCTGGATCTTCAGGCGCTCGAGTTCATCATCACAGGTCTTGGCTGCGGTGCGTAAGAACTCGTCTACCTCGTAGAGCGCGTAGAGGCGCTCGGCGAGGTCGGCAGCCTTGAGAGACCACTCGAGTTTCTTGTCCCCCGCTTCGGAGGTCAAGTAAAGGACGGCGATCTCGTCGGCAATCTCCTTCGAACCGCCGCTCGCAAGCTTCTCGAGCGTCTCGGCGGCGCGGCTGAGCAGGTGAGCGCGGCGTTTCCCCGAGATCCGCGCGCGGATCACGCGGCGCACCAGCGGATGAGAGAAGTGGTAGCGCACCGATTGGTTTCCGGTCGCCCAGCGACGCTCGCCGACCTTTCGAATCAGCCCGTGCCGCTCTTCTGCCGTCCGCAGTTCGCCCAGCACCTCTTCCTGCTTCTTGCCTGCTTGCGCGGCAACGACGGCCGAGTCGACTACGGATCCAGAGAGCGCTGCCGCCTCGAGGGTCCAGCGGACATTGGGCTCCAGCGAATCGAGCCGACCTGCAACGACGCTGTCGATCTTCGCCTCCGGACTGGGCAGCTCGCCTTCGCGAACGGAGTACTTGAACAGACGCTTGCGGAGGACCTGACGCTCCAGCAAGGCGCGCAGTAACTGTTCCGCCCGCAGCCCGTTGCCTCGGGCAGCGCCGGGCAGCCAAGCTTCCAGGTCATCGCCTAACGATCCTTCCAGAAGCTCCTCCGCAAACTTGAGGATCGCGTCGTTTTCCAGCTCACGGACCGCCAGCTCGACCATCGCCGGACCGAGCCGGTGCTGAAGCGATTTGATCGAAACCGAGCCAGGCGACTCGGAGTGCTCGTAGGCCGCCAGTACGAGAACCGGCAGCGAGCCGAGTGCGCCACCGAGGCGCGCCAGCAGGTCGAGGGACGAGCGATCGCTCCACTGCAAGTCATCGATGAAGAGCAGCAAGATCCGCTGGCGCGCGATGGCACGGCAGAGAGCGACGAACTGGTCGAACAGGGCATTGCGACCGGCGGATGGCGCTGCGCCGGGCATCCAACCGGGCACCTCTCTGCGCACGATCGCGGCGAGCGTGGCGTCGCCGGTCATGCCCATGAGCTGGGCGAGCAAGTCCCGGAACGGCCCGTAGGGTCGACAGGACGTCACACCCTCGACACAGCTCGCTCCGAGAGTGACCGCGGAGGGATCCCCGTCCCTGAGCCGGCCGATGAATGCTCTGGCCAGCGCCGTCTTGCCGACCCCGGCAGGGCCGCTCAGCACGACCAGCCGCCCCCGAGCATCCTGCTCTGCCCGGAGATCTCGCACCATACGGTCGAGCTGGGTAAGCTCTGTGGCCCGGGCTACCAGGCGACCTGCGTCTTCGTTCTCCCTCACTCCCATTCCGCTCGAGTGGTCAGCGCGGCCTCATCTATGTTTTGGGCCGCGAAATCTCGAGGATCCGCTTCCAAGTGTCCCCAGGGACGGGCATCACGGAGAGGCGCGGCACACGCACCAGTTCCCACTGCTGAAGACTCGCCTCTGACTTGATACGCGCCAGGGTAACGGGCTGAGGCAGCCGCTCCTGCGGGCTGACCTCGAAGACCAGGAGTCGTTCGTCCGTCTGATCCGGGTCCGGATAGGCCTCGGTCTCCACACGGGCGATTCCGACGATCGCCTTTTCCTTGCCCGTGTGATAGAAGAACGCTCGGTCGCCCGGCCGCGCCTGTCGCATGTGCTTGAGAGCCGCTGGGTTCTTGACCCCGTCCCAGACCGCGCGTCCTTCGCGCTCCAGATCTTCGAATGAATAGTCGCCCGGCTCGCTTTTCAATAGCCAGTAGGCCGGCACTACTCCACCTCCGCCTGCAGCTCTGACTCGATCAGCCTCTCGCGTCGCTCGACGCTGATGACGCCCTTCACTTTGCGCACCGCTTTGGTGACCTTCATCAGGTGCGTCAAGTTCTCGATCTCGACGACGAACTCACCGCGCATCCCACCCTCGACGGCCTCTGTGACGGCACTCTGGATGTTCGTTCCCGTGTTGCTGATCGCCTTGGCGATATCCGAAAGCAGGCCGCGTCGATCGGTACCCTCAACGCGAATGCGCACGAAGTACAAGTGTGCCTTGTCGGTTCGCCAGTCGATCTCGATTCGCCGCTCGGGATGCTCGCTGAACTTGAGAATGTTCGGGCAGTCGCTGCGGTGAATCGAGATCCCACGGCCGCGCGTGATGTACCCAATGACCTCGTCGCCCGGCACCGGCTGGCAGCATTGTGAATAGCGGACCGCTACGTTGTCGATCCCCTGGATCTTCACACCGCGGGGGCCGCCGCGTATTTGTTCGACCAGACGACCGATTCGCCCCGGCTTCTCCACCTCGGTTGGCACTTCTTCGTCCGGCCAGAGATGTCTCAAGACGGTCGAGAGAGCTACATCGCCGCGGCCCAAGGCTGCGTATAGTCCGTCGAGGCTCGCGAACCCGGCCCTCGAGCTGGCCTCGCCGAGCTCGGCTTCCGACGGCTTCTTGCGAAGCTTGCGCAACTCACGTTCCAGGAACTCCTTGCCGATCTTGACCGCAGTACTCTGCTCCTCTTGGCGGATCCACTGGCGGATCTTGTTCCGGGCCCGAGCGGTGCAGACGAAGTTGAGCCAGTCGGGCGACGGACTCTGCTTGGGATTGGTGATGATCTCGACCGTGTCACCGCTGGTCAGCTGACGTGTCAGCGGAGCGATGCGTCCGTTGACCCGCGCACCGGCGCAGTGGTAGCCCACCTCGGTGTGCACCGCGAAGGCGAAATCGATAGGTGTGGCACCCTTGGGCAACTGCTTCACATCGCCCGCCGGTGTGAAGACGAAAATCTCGTCCTGGTACAGGTCGATGCGCAGGAACTCCAGAAACTCCTCCGGCTCTCTGGTCTCCTGTTGCCACTCGAGGACCTGCCGGAACCAGGCGAGTTTCTCGTCGACCTCGTCGGGCGCGCCCTTATAGCCCTCCTTGTAACGCCAGTGGGCCGCGATTCCGAACTCGGCGGTGTGGTGCATATCGTGGGTACGGATCTGGATTTCGTACAGACGGCCGCCCGGTCCGAAAATCGTCGTGTGGAGCGACCTGTACATGTTGGACTTCGGCGTCGCGATGTAGTCGTGAAAGCGCTCGGTGAGAGGTGTCCACTTGTTGTGGATCGCGCCGAGAGCGTGATAGCAGTCCTTGATGCTATGAGCAACCACGCGGATGGCCATCAAGTCATAGATTTCTTCGTACGGTCTCCCCCGCTTGCGCATCTTGTTGTAGATCGACCACAGGTGCTTCGGGCGTCCGACGACCTCGCATGTGATGCCCGCCGCCTCGAGCTCCTCGGCGAGCGGCTCGGCGAGCTGCCGGATCCACGCCTCGCGCTGCTTGCGCCGCTCCTGCACCTTCTTGGCCAGCTGCTTGTACGCCTGAGGCTCGAGATACTTGAAGGCGAGATCCTCGAGCTCCCACTTCACCCTCGCCATCCCCAAGCGATGGGCCAGCGGCGCGTAGATCTCACGCGTCTCACGCGCGATGCGACGCTGCGTACCCGGCGGTAGCGCCTCGAGCGTCCGCATGTTGTGTAGGCGATCGGCAAGCTTGACGATAATCACCCGGGCATCACGAGCCATCGAGAGCAGCAGCTTGCGGAAGTTCTCCGCCTGCTGTTCGGTACTCGAGCTGAACTCGACCCGGCCGATCTTGGTCAGGCCGTCGACGATCGTGGCAATCTCATGCCCGAACAGTTGCTCGATCTCCTCGGCCGGCGCGTCCGTGTCCTCGACCACGTCATGGAGGAAGGCGGCGCAGATCGACGCGGTATCGAGGTAGAGGTCGGCCAGAATCTTGCCGACCTCGACGCAGTGGCTGATGTAGTCTTCACCCGATCTACGTTTCTGGCCGCGGTGGGCGCGCTGGCTGTAATCGAAGGCTTTTGCGAGGAGCTCGAGGTCCAGGCGCTCCCGGGTCTCGGCGATGGCGTCGACGAAATCAGGCGGCAACAGGGGACCGTCGCCAGACGGCGCGCTGCCTGTGCTGAGCCGCTCGACCATGTCGGTGGTGCGTTCCGACGCCATATCGATCTCTTGTTTCAACGAGTTGCGGGGGAGGCAAACGGAAAAAGGGTACACCCCAACTCTAACTCCTACACAGAAGTGGGGAGCCAGTTTCTGCCTCCGCGAGGCTCACAGATGGAAGAATCGCTACATTTAAGCCGGGCCGCAAGTTACACCGGCGACCGCCAGGCGAGAGCGACCGCTCTGGAACCGTCAGCGGGCCCACCGCTAGCGGTCGAGCGCCGCAATGTGACCCAGATCAAGGAAGCTGGCGTACCGCCCGTTCCCCACGATGACGTGGTCGCGGACCGGTATTCCGAGGACGCGGCCGGCCTCGACTAGCTGCCGGGTCACCTCGCGGTCGGCCGGCGAGGGGGTCGGGTCGCCGCTCGGGTGGTTGTGGACCAGGATCACCGCCGCCGCTGCCTCGGTCAGCGCCGGTGCGAAGACCTCGCGCGGGTGCACCACCGAGGCGTCGAGTATGCCCCGCGTCACCATGACCTCACGCAGCACGGCGTTCTGCGTGTTGAGGAGCAGCACGTGAAACTCCTCCTGGCGCAGATCGCGCAGCCGGAGTTCGAAGCGCCGATACACGTCCCGTGGCGCTGTGACCCGGTCGTCCTGGCGGCGCTCTTCCTCGGCGGCGCGCCGCCCCAGCTCGAGCGCCGCCAGGATGGCCACGGCCCGCGCCTCCCCGATCCCGGGCACCGCCGTGAGCTGCGAGCCGGAAGCGTTTCCCAGGCGGCGCAGCGAGCGCCCGAAATGCTCGTAGAGGCCTTCCGCCACTTCGAGCGCGCTTCGCCCGCCCGTACCGCTCGAAGCCAAGATGGCCAGCAGTTCGGCCGTGCGCAGTGCCGCCGGCCCCAGAGCTGTGAAACGCTCCCGCGGCCGCTCATTGGACGGCCATTCCTTGATTGCGGGTGGTCTTGGGTCCGAGGCCATCCTGGTCCAATCTGAAGAAGCGGATCAACAGATCAGCATGGGAATTGGGGATTCGGGGATTCCGGGATTGAAGAATTGGGAAGTGGAATCCGAGGCATCCGTGGAATCCGTGGTATGGGGGAATCAGGGAGTCCCGAATTGGGGAGTCTGGGATTCACGGATTTGGGAGTCCCGGATTCCCGAATGCCACGGATTCCACCGATTCCACGGATTCCCAGAGAACTTGGTAGCTCCGCCCTCCCTAATTGGGAATTCTACAATGGAGGTGAGCCGGGCCGTCCGTGGCACTTCTTGTACTTACGGCCCGAGCCACAAGGGCACGGATCGTTGCGCCCTACTTTGTCGCCCGTGGACACGGGCTTGGCAGGGGCCGGCCCCTCCCCCCGGTTGGTGACCAGCGTGCTCGGCCCGCGGGCCGCTGCCGGAACACCGGCGGCTGCAGCGGCTGCATCGGATACGCCGGTTGGGGGGCCGGCCTGGGCGGAGGCCGCCACGCCGGTGGGCGCGAAGCCGCGAGCGGCGGGAGCCGCAGCGCCCGGCGCGTAACCCTCGTCCGTGGTATCGAGGGTGGGGCCGCTGACGCGAGTGATCCGCGGGGTGCGCATCGGCTGCGGCGGCATCATCTGGGCCTTGAACAGGCGATCGGCCAGGGTGGTGCGGATGTCTCCCATCAAGTCCACGAACATCTCGTAGGCTTCCTTCTTGTACTCGACGAGAGGATCCTTCTGCCCCCAAGCGCGGAAATAGATTCCGGCCTTGAGCTGGTCGAGGTCGTAGAGGTGGTCCTTCCACTTCTCGTCGACGGTATAGAGGAAGATGTACGAGAGGATGCGCTCCGCCTCTTCGCCGAAGTCCTCCAGCTTCTTCTTGAAGGCGGTTTCGGCTCTCTCCACCGCGTAGTCGGCGACGGCGTCACGATCTTCCCACTCGAGCGCCGTGTCCAGCGAATTCTCGTCGGGTAGCTCTGGGCAATGCAGGAAAAACTCGAGCAGCAGCCGGTTCTTGAGTCCGGCCAGGTCCCACTTCTCCTCGTGCTCGGTCTCCGGCACATACTCGTCGAAGCGCGTCAGTACAGCATCGCGGATCATGTCCCAGACCTCGCCCTTCAGGTCTTCACCACCCTCCAGAGCGAACAGTCGGAGATCGTAGATCACCTCGCGCTGCTGGTTCATGACGTCGTCGTACTCCAGCAGCCGCTTGCGGGCATCGAAGTTCGTCAACTCGACACGCTTCTGGGCGCGCTCGATCGCCTTGGTCACCCAAGGGTGCGTGATGACTTCGCCTTCCTCCGCGCCCAGCTTGTCCATGATCTTGGCCAATCGCTCGGCCATGAACAGGCGCATCAGGTCGTCCTCGAGCGAGAGGAAGAAGAGCGACGAGCCCGCGTCACCCTGGCGCCCCGACCGACCACGCAACTGGCGGTCGATCCGGCGCGAGTCGTGCCGCTCGGTGCCGAGGATTACCAGACCGCAGGGCGGATCATCGTTACAGCCGAATTCGTTGGCCCGTGCCCCGTCGAGATCGGCTTCCTCACGGAAGCGGCCGAAGGACGGCTGCTGGGCATCGATAGCACAGACGCTGCACTTCACAACACCCGCTGCCAGTTTGATGTCGGTGCCACGGCCCGCCATGTTCGTCGCGATCGTCACCGCACCGGGTTGCCCGGCCTGTAAGACGATCTCCGCCTCACGCTCGTGGTACTTCGCGTTGAGGACGTTGTGTTTGATGCCGCGGCGGCGGAGCATGCGGGACACGGTCTCCGAGGTGTCGACGCTGGTCGTTCCAACCAGAATCGGTAGGCCCCTGGTGTGGTTGCGCTCAATCTCGTCAAGCAGGGCCGCGTACTTCTCGCGCTTAGTCTTGTAAACGACGTCGTCTTGGTCGATTCGGCGTACGGGCCGGTTCGTGGGTATGACGACCACCTCGAGGCCGTAGATCTCGTGGAACTCGCCCTCTTCCGTCTCGGCCGTCCCCGTCATGCCGGCCAGCTTGTCGTACATGCGGAAGTAGTTCTGGATCGTGATGGTGGCGAGGGTCTGCGTTTCGCCCCTCACGGTCACGGCCTCTTTCGCTTCCACTGCCTGATGCAGACCGTCGCTCCAGCGCCGGCCAGCCATCTTGCGGCCGGTGAACTCGTCCACGATGATCACTTGGCCGTTCTCGACCACATAATCCGTATCGCGCTCGAACAGAGTGTGAGCCTTGAGCAGCTGGTGGATGATGTGGATCTTTTCCGACTTCTCGGCGTACTCACGCTCCTGGACGGCGATCTTCGCTCGCTTCTCATCGGTCGAGAGCGATTCGTCTTTCTCGATCTCGTTGAACACCTGGGAGAGATCGGGAACCACGAAAGCCTCGTGGTCCTTGGGCGACAGGGTGTCGAGGCCCTGATCGGTCAGGTGGACCTGGTGGCCCTTCTCGTCCATCGAATAGAGAAGGTCTTCCTCCAACTCGTGCAGCCGCTTCTCCCGCATGTAGTCGGCTTCCACGCGCTGCATGATCTTGCGCACGCCGGGCTCTTGCAGGAGCTTTGCGAGCTTCTTGTTCTTCGGCATCCCGCGATGCGCAAGCAGCACTTTCTCGCCTAACTGGTACCAGGCGTCCTGATCGCCCTCTTCACCTTCCGCCCGCCCGAGCAGCTCTTCCGCCTCGGCGAGCAGGGCGTTCACTAGGCGCGCCTGTTTTCGTGCGAGGCCTGAGACCTGGGCATTGAACTCGCCGTAGCGCTTGTTGTCTTCACGGCCGACCGGCCCGCTTATGATGAGGGGCGTACGGGCCTCATCGATGAGCACAGAATCCACCTCATCGATGATCGCATAGTTATGTGATCGCTGAACGCGGTCGGCCAATCCGTGGACCATGTTGTCGCGGAGATAGTCGAAGCCGAACTCGTTATTGGTGCCGTACGTGATCTCGCATTCGTAGGCGGCCCGGCGTTCCGCGGTGCCCGGCTCGGTGGCGTCGAGACAACCCACGCTGAGCCCGAGATACTCGAACACCGTCCCCATCCACTCGGAGTCGCGTTTCGCCAGGTAATCGTTGACGGTGACGAGATGCGCGCCCCTGCCCGGGAGGGCGTTCAGGTAGAGCGGCATGGTGGCGACGAGGGTCTTGCCTTCGCCGGTCGCCATCTCGGCGATCTTGCCCTGATGCAGGACGATGCCGCCGATCAACTGCACGTCGTACGGCACCATGTCCCACTGCATGTCATGACCGCGCACGACGATGTCTTTGTTCATCAGACGGCGGCACACCTCGCGCACGGTGGCGTAGGCCTCCGGCAGCAACTCGTCCAGCACTTCCTGGGTGGCCGTGTGCAGCTCCGGCTCGAGTTGGCCGATCTGCATGGCCATGCGCTCGCGGTCGCTGGCGGACTCGGTTCGCTTCTTGGTTTCCTTGAGTTCAGCGATCTTCTCAGCGAGCTCGTGCGTGCGCTCATGAATTACGCGGCGGAACTTCTCCGTCTGGGCCTGCAGTTCCTCTTCGCCGAAGTGTTTGAGGCGATCCTCGTGCCTGTGGATCTCGTCGACGATCGGCTGGATCTTGCGAACGTCGCGTTCGAACTTGGTGCCCAGGAAGTTTGTGACTGCTTGCTTGATCATTCTTCGTCTGTTTGGTTCCGGTACAACGAGTGTCTTTCGATTATGTCGTAGACCGGGCCCGGTACCAGGTAGCGATAAGGCTTTGCGGCCCTGACCCGCTCGCGCACATCGCTGGAGGAGATCGCGATGTAGGTCACCTCGACGCTGACGAAGTTCACATCGATCTTCGCCGCGACCGCCGGCGCTCCAGCCCGGGACATGACCGCGATCCGGGCGCGCCGCGTTATCTCCTCGACCCGCTGCCAGCGGTGCAACTCGCCAAGTATATCCGCGCCGACGAGCAAAACCAGGTCGGCACCCGGGTTCTCCGCCTGCAGCTCGGCGACCGTATCGACGGTATAGGAGGGACCGGGGCGGCGGATCTCGCGATCATCGGGCTCGAACGCCTCGCTGGCCGCCGTAGCCGCTTCGACCATCTCCAGACGCAGGTCGCCAGGCGCTTCGACGCGGGCTTGCTTGAGCGGGTGATGCCCCGTCGGGACGAAGAGCAGGCGGTCGAGGCTCAAAGCCGCCACGGCGTCGTCTGCTACGATCAGGTGACCAACGTGAGGCGGGTCGAACGACCCACCGAAGATGCCAAGCCTCATCTTACCGGCGAACTCCCACGAAGCTCGCGCGCTTCAGGGCTATCCGGGTAATCCCGAAGTAGCCGGTCACGCGTGTGATCGGCTTCGTCCGTGTAGCCGAGCTTGACGTAGGCCTCGTAGAGCTTCAGCAAAGCCTCGGGCTCCACCGCCGAGCCCCGATACGTCTCCAGCATGTACTCGAGGTAGACGATAGCCGAGTCATAGGCTTTTCGCCTGTAATAGTAGACGCCGTTAAGGTAGTACTTACGCGCGATCTTGTTCGTGAGTTCCTCAACCCGCTGGAGGGCAGGCTCGGCGTACGGGCTGCCCGGATAGAGCAGCGCGACGGCGCGACACTCGTTGATAGCCTGCTCTGTGAATTCCTGGTCGAGTTCGGGGCGCGGTGACAGCTCGTAGTAGGACTCACAGGCTCGCAAGCGGGCCAGGTCGGCGAGCCGCCCGGCTGGGCGGTCCTGCGCCAGTCGCTGGAACTCGGCTGCGGCGGTCAAGTACTGCTTCTGGTTGAAATACGCTTCACCGGTGAGCAGCTGGGCGCTGTCGACTCGCGCGGCCCCGGGATCCGCATACACGTACCGCTGCATCGCCTCAATGGTGCCGTTCCAATCCCGCCTCTCGAACTTTTCGAGCCCGATACGGTAGAGCCCATCGGCGGGCAGGTCGGGTGGCAGCTCCTTGGGACATCCCAGGACCGCCGACCCCGCCAGCAGCAGAAGCGACAGGTGGCCCAACTGCCTCACTCTCTCTCCTCCTCAGTACTTCTGTAACGGATGCTGCGGATTCGGTCCTCCGCCTGTCGGACTTTGCGGCCGACCCGGCTCGGGTTCAGCTCGAGAACGCGCTGATACGATCGTACTGCTTCGTCGTACTGGCCGAGTGAGAAGAGGATTTCGCCGCGCTCGAACCAGGCGTCATCGAGCAGCGTCTGGGGAGCCCCGAGGCCGATAACCTCCTCGAAGCCCGCCAGCGCCTCCGTCGGTCTGCCGGCCAAGCGGTCTTTCTGCGCCAGGCGAAAGGCGCACTGACCGGCGTGCCAACGCGAGTCGCGCCTCACTTCGCCGCTCGGGCGCGTAGCCAGAAAAGCCCTGAAGTGGTCGAGCGCCCGGCCGCACTCACCCAGCTCGTAATATATGCGTCCCAGCTCGTAGTCGACCGTCGGCTCCACACCCTCCGGTTGGACCGCCAGGGCCGCAAGATACAGCGGCAGAGCGCTGGTGTACTCACCGAGCTCGTAGTAGTAGCGGGCGAAGGGCAGCGCCAGCTCATCCGGTACGGCTCCCGGTCGCACCGTTTCCAGCTGTTCGAGGGCGCGGGCAAACCGTGCCCTGTCGTTACCCTCGAGCGCCCGCCTCGCCATCGACAGGTAATCGGCGACCGCCTGGTCGGCGTACGAAGAATCGACGGCGAGCAGACGCGAGTAGTAGTCGTTCGTCTCGTCGAGCCGATCGAGATGCGAATAGCCGTGAGCTAGCCGCAAGAGAACCTCGGGTTGGTCGCCTCGCTGGCGCAACGCGACCTGGTACTCGGCCATCGCGTCTTCGGCTCGTCCCGCACCGAGCAGCCGGTCACCCAGCGCCAGATGGTCGCGCACGTCACCGCGACAACCCGCGGTCGCGGACCAGGCCAGGGCAGCTACTACGATGAGGTTGATCGGAGGTCTCAGCCCGCTCCCTCCTCGCCGGCCATCTGGGTGCGAGGCATATTGAGGAAGGCTCGGGCCTTGGGATGGTCGGGAACCTGCCTGAGGCAGGTTCGCCACTCTGCAGCCGCGGAGTCGTACTGGCCGGCTCGGTAGTACACCAAACCGAGGGCGACTCGGGCCTCCACATACTCGGGGTTCTCACCCAGAACGCCGTTGAGCTCATGCAAGGCGCTCTTTAGGTCTCCCCGCTCCATGAGGGTGCGAGCCAGTTTGGTGCGGATGTCGAGGAAGTCCGGCCTCAAATTCGTAGCACTCTGGTACTGCCCCACTGCCTCCTTATAGGAGCCAAGGTCGGCGTACAGATCGCCGAGTTCCATGTGCAAATTCGCAAGGCGCGCCGACACCGAGCGGGAGAATGGCCGGCCGGCGGAATGGTCGCTATCCCACGCGAGTCTAAACGCTTCCCGCGCCTCTTCGTAACGGCCCAGATCATTCAGCGTGATCGCCCGGTTCAGGTGAGCCTCCACATAGGACGGGTTGAGAGCGAGCGCGCGGTCGAATTCCTCAAGCGCCGCCTCAGGCTGCCCGGCCAAGCCGAGCGCCAGGCCCAGTAGATGGCGGACGTCGGCGTAGCCCGGCTCCCGGTCGGCAGCCTCTCGGAGAGCCGAGATGGCGCCGACATAGTCGTTCTGCGCCAGGCATTCCTTGCCCTTGGCTATGATCTGGTCCGTATTCATCAAGCAAAACCTACTTTTTGTCAGCCGCTCGGGCAAGCGAACGGCGACGGCGGCGGCGGAAGATGCGCCGCCAGAGGCCGTACTTGAGAATGCAGCGGAAGGCCGAGACACCGTCTTTCCAGTTGATCTTCTTCCCTTCGGCGTAGGTACGGCCACTATAGGAGATCCCGACCTCGTAGATCCGCCAGCCGCCCAAGGCGAGCTTGGCCGTCATCTCAGGCTCGAGGCCAAAGCGATTCTCCTCGATCTCCAAGCTCTCCAACACCTCCCGGCGAAACATCTTGTAGCATGTTTCCATGTCGGTGAGATTAAGGTTCGTCATCATGTTGGAGACCAGAGTCAAGAGCTTGTTGCCGACGTAGTGCCAGAAGTAGAGGACACGATGCGGCCCTTCGCCGGCGAACCGTGACCCGTAGACCGCGTCGGCTTTGCCCTGCTCGATCGGCCCCATCAACCGCGTGTACTCTCTAGGGTCGTATTCGAGGTCGGCATCCTGGATGATCGCGGCCTCTCCAGTTGCCTTGGCCACAGCGACCCGAATCGCCGCGCCTTTGCCCTGGTTCTTCTGCTGCAACACGAGCTCATCGATCAGACCCTCGTCCGCCAGTCGCTGGAGTATGTCGCGGGTGCCATCCGACGAGCAGTCGTCGACACAGATGATCTCCTTGCCGACGGGTACCTCCTTCACCCGTCGGACAACCTCCTCTATCGTCTCGCGCTCGTTGTATACGGGTATCAGAACCGAGAGCTTCACTAGATCCCGCCTGTCTCAGCCCCCGGAGCCGCCTTTGACGATTCCGGAGAAGTATTGGATCGTCCTCTTCAGACCCTCTCGCAGTTCGATCTTCGGCTCCCAACCCAACAACTCGCGCGCCAATGTGATGTCCGGCTGCCTGACCTTGGGATCGTCCTCGGGCAGCGGCTCGTACACTACGCCGGCCGCTGAACCGGTCAACTCGACCACAAGCTCGGCAAGCTGGGAGACCGTGAACTCGGCGGGATTGCCGACGTTCACCGGTTCGAAATAGTCGGCATTGAAGAGCCGATAGACCCCTTCGATCAAGTCGTCGACATAGCAGAACGAGCGCGTCTGCGAGCCGTCCCCGTAGACAGTGAGCGATTCTCCCTGGAGTGCCTGGACGATGAAGTTGGACACGACCCGACCGTCGTGCTTGCGCATGCGGGGGCCGTACGTGTTGAAGATGCGAGCGATCCGTGTGTCGATGCCGTGATAGCGGTGGTAGGCCATGGTGAGAGCCTCGGCGAAGCGCTTCGCTTCGTCGTAGACCCCGCGCGGCCCTACAGGACTGACGTTGCCCCAATAGGACTCCGGCTGGGGATGAATCGCCGGGTCGCCATAGACCTCCGAGGTCGAGGCGAGCAGGAACCGCGCCTCCTTGTCCTTCGCCAGGCCCAGCGCCTTATGGGTGCCCAGCGAGCCGACCTTGAGAGTCTGGATCGGAAGGTTCAGATAGTCGATGGGGCTGGCCGGCGACGCGAAGTGCAGGACCCCGTCCAAGTCACCTGCAACGTAGATGAAGTCGGTTACATCGTAGCGGTGGAAGCTGAAGCGCTCGTTCGCCAGCAGCTGGCTGATATTGTCGGGCGATCCGGTGATGAAGTTGTCGAGCCCAACGACCAGATGTCCCTCGTTGAGGAACCGCTCGGCTAGATGGGAACCGAGGAAGCCGGCCACTCCGGTGATCAAAACCCTCACGCTACAGCCTCCCGTCCCAGCGGGTAGTACTTGAAACCGAGTTCCCTCATCTTCGGCGACTCATACAGGTTTCGGGCGTCGAACACCACCGGTGTCTTCAAGTCGTCGCGGATACGCTGCATGTTGGGATTGCGGTAGTCGAGCCAGTCGGTCATGACGATGAGGGCGTCGGCACCCTGCAGCGCCTCGTACTCGAGCTCGCAGTACGCGATTCGGTCCCCGAAAATCCGGCGCGCGCTGTCGAGCGCCGCCGGATCGTGGCCGCGAACTTCGGCCCCGCGTTCCAGAAGGCCATCGATTAGGACGATGGACGGTGACTCCCGCATGTCGTCGGTGCCAGGCTTGAAGGCGAGGCCCCAGATGGCGATCGTCCGCCCGCCCAGGTCCTCTCCGAAGTGGTCTACGACTTTATGGAGGAAGAGGCGCTTCTGTACCTCGTTCACCTTCTCGACCGCTGTGAGGATCTTGAAGTCGTAACCGTGGTCCTGCGCCGTACGCAAGAGCGCCTTCACATCCTTGGGGAAGCAGGAGCCGCCGTAGCCGGGTCCCGGGAAGAGGAACTTGGGACCGATCCGCTGATCCGAGCCTACGCCGCGCCGGACCAGCGAGACGTCGGCGCCGGTGAGCTCACACATGCGCGCCATCTCGTTCATGAAGCTGATACGGGTGGCGAGCATGGCGTTGGCGGCGTACTTGGTGAGCTCGGCGCTGGTGATGTCCATGAAGATGATCGGATTGCCCGTGCGGACGAAGGGCTCGTACAGCTCGACCAGCGCATCGCGGGCGACTGGCGAATCGACGCCTACCACGACGCGGTCCGGCCGCATGAAATCCACCACCGCGGCTCCCTCCTTGAGGAACTCGGGGTTGGAACAGACGTGGACGGGGTGGGTGCTTCGCTTCTCGATCTCGGCGCGGACCTGGGCTGCGGTTCCCACTGGCACGGTGCTTTTGGTGACGACGATCTTCTCGTCCTTCATGCTTTCGCCGATCACCCCGGCGACGTCGAGCACATGGCGCAGATCGGCGGAGCCATCTTCATCGGGCGGCGTCCCGACGGCGATGAATATGACCCGCGACTCGGTGGCGACCTGCGGTATGTCGGTGGTGAATCTCAGGCGGCCCCTGGCGATGTTCCTCTCGACGAGTGGCTCGAGGCCCGGTTCGTAGATTGGTATCTTGCCCCGGTTGAGGGCTTCGACTTTCTCGGCGTCCACGTCGCCGCAGATGACATCGTTACCCGTCTCGGCGAAGCAGGCGCCCGCGACGAGTCCGACGTACCCGGTCCCTATGACTCCTACACGCATATCGTATCTCGGATGATGGTGATCCAACGTTGTGGGCGGGTCCGGAAGGGCTACCTATTATATCCGAACCGAGCTCACGACCGCAACGGCGATGAGCCCGGTGTGCGGTAACGCAACACAGTGCCCTTGAACCAGCGAAAACCACGCACGATACTGAGCAACCGGGCCGCCGGCCGGCCGCTCTTCCCGCTAGCCTTTCCCCTCCCTCCATGTCCCAAGACCCAGCGAGCGAAGTCGAGCCTGCGGCGCAGGCCGCGGCGCATCGCAAGCTCCATCACCAGCGAGCTGGGCAGGAGACGGAAACCGGCACCGGTGTACCCGAGACGCAGCGCCACGGGAACTCCCAAGCGTCGCGGGACGGTAAGATGCCTTGATTCCACCTCAAGGCCGAAGAGCTCGGCGGCAGCGGTCACTGCGTGCCGCAGATGTCTGTCTCGACCCTGGGATCGCGCCAGCTTGCTAGCCTTTTCCGTCGTCGCCGCACCCGCTTTGGCGACTTGGACCGCGAGGTCGAGGTACAGCGAGAGCGTCCGCAGGCTGTGCAACACGGCGTGGGCCGCAGTCACGTAGAGCTCGACGGCTGGCGGCAGGGTCGCCCAAATGCTTCCGCCGACCTCTCCCCACTCCAGCGGCTCTCGCACATCCCCAACGACCACGTCGTCGCCGCCGGCGTCTACGGTTACCTCATGCCAAGCCGGATGGAGATCGACCGTTTCCTCATCATCGCCGTGGGTGAAACGGCCGTAGGTCAGCGGATAGCGGGCGGAGAGTCGCCCACCACCGCCCCAGTGCTCGTAACCGGCGGCCTGCAATACCTCCCCCGCACGGGGCAGCTCGCCGGGTACGACGAGGAGATCGATGTCACCGATTGCCCGGGCAGCACGAGCCGGGTAATGGCGGGCGAGGGCGAGGCCCTTGAACAGCACGGGGCGTACGCCGGCCTCCTCGAACGCCGCGCCCAGTTCTCGAAGGACCAGCTCCTGCGCCTCGGTTCTCCGTTCGTTCTCGAGCCGGGCCGCGGCCAGCAGCGCCCAACTCTCACCCGGAACGTCCACACCTTCCGTAGCGCAGGCCTCGCCGAGCGCAGGCGCCAGCCGCTCCGCCAATGCGGCCCCTGTCGCCCGCCGCCAGTGCGCAGCGGTCCAGTCGGACCGTACCAGTCCCCCACCGAAATACCGCCTACTCAACACCGCCAACGCCGGCTCAAGCCATCCCAACCCACGGCGCCTGTACCCCGCCATCGCTAGCACCCCGCGCACCAGGCCAGCAGATCGGTCAGCGACCGCTCGATGGGAATCTTGGGAGTCCAACCGGTGGCCTCGGTGAGGCGTGTGTTGCTACCGACGACAAGGGGCGCGTCTAACGGCCGCGCCCTTTCCGCCTCGGTCTCCAGCGTCACCTGCACTCCCGCGGCCTGGGCCAGCATATCAAGCAGATCACCGACCGCGTAGGCGCTACCGCTGCAGACGTTGTAGACGCCGCCGGGCTCGCCGGACTCGGTGAGGGCGACATAGGCCTCGACGACATCCCTGACGTCGGTGAAGTCGCGGCGAACCGTCGGATCGCCCACCTTAACGGTGCCGGCACCTCCGGCTTCGCGGATACCCTGGACCTGGGCGGCGAGCTGCGGGGCAACAAAGGTGGAGCCTTGGCCGGGACCGGTGTGGTTGAAGCTCCGTGTGACCACGACCGAGAGCCCGTGCGAACGATGGAACTGTCTGGCAAACATCTCCTGCGCCACCTTGGAGACACCATACGGGTTGAGCGGCTCCAAAGGATGCTCTTCGCTGAGCGGCTGGAAGCGGGCCGCCGCGGCGCCATACACATGTCCCGAACCCGAGATCAGGAGCACCGGATGGTGGCCCGACTCGCGGCTCATTATCGCGAGCTCGTCCAGCAGGTACAGCGTGCCGATGGCGTTTACCCGCATCGGTGTAACCGGGTCGGCCAGCGAATCGGCGGGGGACGAGAGACCGGCGAGATGAAAGATGCGGTCGGCCACGCAGCTGCGGGCGACGCCGCGTACAGACTTCTCTTGTTCTAGCTCAAGCGTCACCCAGTGCACGCAGTCGGCTGCTGCTGCGGGAAGCGTCGTCAGCTTCGGCTCGGCGCCCTGAACGGCGCCGACGACGTCCTCGCCTCTGTCCAGCAACTCCGCCACCAGGTGCTGCCCGACGAATCCGTCCGCACCCGTGACGAGGTTCAGCGTCACGAGGACTCCTGCTCCTCCGGCTGGCTGCGCAGGCGCTCGAGATCCGCCTCGACCATCATTCGAATGAGTGCCTCGAAATCGACGGCAGGCTTCCAGCCCAAAACCTCTCGCGCCTGAGTGGAATCGGCTACCAGGGTATCGACCTCCGCCGGTCGCAGCAGCCGCTCATCCTGAACGACGTAATTCTTCCAATCGAGGTCCAGGTGGCCAAAGGCGAGTTCCACCAGATCACGGACGCTGTGCTGAATACCGGTACCGACAACGAAATCGGTCGGCTCCTCTTGCTGCAACATCCGCCACATCGCCTCGACGTAATCACCGGCGAAGCCCCAGTCCCGTCTGGCGTCGAGGTTCCCGAGCCGCAGTTCCGTCGCACGGCCGAGTTTGATTCGCGCCGCCGCGTCCGTGACCTTGCGGGTGACGAACTCCAGACCACGACGCGGCGACTCGTGGTTGAACAGAATCCCGCTGACAGCGAAGAGGCCGTAGCTCTCGCGGTAGTTCACCGTGATCCAGTGGCCGTAGACTTTGGCCACCCCGTAGGGCGAACGCGGGTAGAACGGTGTCCGCTCGCTCTGCGGGGCCTCTCTAACCTTCCCGAACATTTCGGAGCTCGAGGCCTGATAGAAGCGTGCCTCGGGGCTCACGTGCCTGACGGCTTCCAGCACACGCATGACCCCGAGACCCGTCGCTTCGCCGGTCAGCACCGGTTGACTCCACGATGCCGGCACGAAGGACTGCGCGGCGAGATTATAGACCTCGTCCGGTCTAGCTTCCTCAAAGGCGGTCAGCAGTGAGTTCTGGTCGAGCAGGTCGCCCGAGAGAATGGTGATCCGGTCCTCAATGTGCTCGACCCGCTCCAGGCTCACCGTCGACGAGCGCCGGACAAGGCCGAACACTTCGTAGCCTTTGTCGAGCAACAGATCGGCCAGGTAAGAGCCGTCCTGTCCCGTAATGCCTGTGATCAGAGCGCGCTTCGCCATTTGCCCCTCAGTCGCCGGCCGTGACGGGGGTCGTCGCTTCTACAACCGCCCGGCCCAGCACGTTGCGAGTGTCCAGCACGGGCCGGCCCGACCGACGGATCAGGTCGTAGTCGACACCGGTGTGGTCGGTTACTATCACGATCACATCCGAGTCCTCGACCGCCCGCTTGTCGAGCGGCACCGACTCCATATCCTGTCCCTCGTGACGCAGCGAGGGCACTAGCGGGTCGTGGTACTTCACCTGCGCTCCCTTCTCGGCGAGCAGTTGGATGACGTCTAGTGCAGGCGACTCGCGGGTATCATCAGTATCGCGTTTGTAGGCGGCACCGACGACCAGAACCGCCGAGCCCTTCACCGGCTTGCCATCCCGATTCAAAAGATCGGCGGCCTTCTCCGTCACATATCGTGGCATCTCGGCGTTTATCTCGCTGGCCAACTCGATCAGCCGCGTCTTGTAGTCCAGCGTCTTCATCTTCCACGAGAGGTAGTGAGGGTCGACCGGGATGCAGTGACCGCCCAGCCCGGGGCCGGGTGTGAACTTCATGAACCCGAAGGGCTTGGTCTCGGCCGCGGCGATGACCTCCCAGACGTCGACTTCCAGCTTGTCGCACACGACCTGCATCTCGTTTGCCAGTGCGATGTTAACCGATCGGAAGGTGTTCTCGAGCAGCTTGGTCAGCTCGGCCGCCTCGGTACTCGAGACCGCGACTACCGTCTCGATGACGGTCGAGTAAAGAGCGCGGGTGACCGCGGCGCAGGCCTGCGTAATGCCGCCGACGACCTTCGGCGTGTTGCCGATCTTCCATACCGGGTTGCCGGGATCGACGCGCTCCGGGCTGAAGGCCAGGAAGAAGTCGACGCCCACACTCAGGCGGCCGCCGCCCGACAAGGCTGGGAGCAGAAGCTCGCGCGTTGTGCCGGGGTAGGTCGTCGACTCGAGGACGATGAGTTGGCCCTCGCGGATGCTCCGCCCAATCGAATCGGTCACCGACATGATGTAAGAAACGTCGGGGTCACCTGTCTTGCCCAGCGGGGTCGGTACGCAGATGAGAATCGCATCGACTTCGCTCAGGCGGCCGTAGTCCAGCGTGGCCACTAAACGCCCCGCTTTCACCGACGCCGCCACCAGCTCGTCGGGGACGTCGCCCACGTACGAGCGCCCGGCCATGAGGCTCTTCACCTTTTCGGCAGAGACTTCGAACCCGAGCACGGAAAAGCCGGCGCCGGCGAATTCCACAGCCAGCGGCAGGCCCACGTAGCCCAGACCGACCACGCCAACCTTGACCTCCCGGTTCTCGATCTTCTTCAGCAATGAATCAGCCACGTCGCCCACCGCTATCCTCCGAGTTGTTTCGCCAGCTCTCCGGCGTAATAGGTGATGATCACGTCGGCCCCGGCCCGCCGAATCGATTGGACCGCTTCCAGCATCACGCGTTCCTCGTCGATCCAGCCGCGCTCGGCCGCCGCCTTGATCATGCTGTACTCGCCGGACACGTGGTAGGCAGCCAGCGGGTACCCAGTGTCCTGCTTGACTCGGTAGATGACATCCAGGTACGGGAGGGCGGGTTTCACCATGATGATGTCCGCACCCTCTTCTATATCCATACGCGCCTCGCGTAGTCCCTCGTCGACGTTTCCCGGATCCATTTGGTAGCCTCTCCGGTCACCGAACTGTGGCGCCGATTCCGCCGCCTCGCGGAAGGGGCCGTAGAAGGCGGAGGCGTACTTCACGGCGTACGACATGATCGGCGTATGTGTGAAGCCTTGCGCGTCCAGGGCCTGGCGGATCGCGGCGACCCGACCGTCCATCATGTCGCTGGGTGCAACGATGTCGGCGCCAGCCTCGGCATGCGAGACGGCCATGCGGGCAAGCAGTTCGAGGGTCGAATCGTTGTGCACCTCGCCGTCGGGGGTCAGCAGCCCACAATGTCCGTGGTCTGTGTACTCGCAGAGACACACATCGGTGATAACGACCAGGTCCGGCGCCCGCTCCTTGATCGCTCCGACCGCACGCTGCACTTCGCCGTCGGCAGCATAGGCTCGACTGCCGCGCGCGTCCTTCGAGTCGGGGATGCCAAACAAGAGCACGGCGCCCACACCTACCGACTCGAGGCGAGCGGCCTCTTCTGCCGTCGCAGCGATCGAGGTCTGCTCGACGCCCGGCATGGAGCCGACCGGATGACGTCCATCCTGGAAAGTCACGAAGAGAGGCGCGATGAGGTCTGCCGGCTCCAGCGACGTCTCGCGGACCATCGCCCGCAGCCGCTCCGTTCGTCGCAGGCGCCGCGGCCGGTAAGCGGGGAACTCTGCCATCACTCGGCTTCCTTCAGGTTGGCGTAGTACTCGACGATCGCCTGGAGCAGCCCCTCCTCCGTGTACTCGCGGGCCACGACGTCCACAGTCAGGCCGGCCGCCCGCGCCGCGGCGGCCGTGATCGGACCGATCGCTGCAACGCGCGCGCGCCCCCGGTCGGCGCCGGCGACCTCGATGAAGTGATTCACGGTCGATGCCGCGGTGAAGGTGATCATGTCAAAGGCGCCGCGCTGCAGGCCATCACGGAGCTTATCGATCCCGTCGGGATCCGGCCGCGACTCGTAGGCGATCACCTCATCGACGTCTGCCCCCGCGCTGCGCAGCCGCTCCGGCAGAACCTGGCGCGCGCCGGCGGCGCGAGGCAACAGGACACGGCACCCGGCGATAGCCGCCTGGCCGGTCAAGGCGTCGGCCACGGCCTCAGCCACGTACTCCTCCGGGACGATCTCGGGCCGGACGCCCCGCCGCTCAAGGGCCGCCGCGGTGGCCGGGCCGATGGCGGCCACCTGCATCCCGTTGGGCAAGCTCGCGTCGCCTCCGCGGGTCTCCAGCTCATGCCAGAACCGCGCCACACCGTTGGCGCTGGTGAAGACGACCCAGTCGTACGAGTCCAGCTGACGGACCGCCTCCCGGAACGGCGTCGGATCACCGGGTTCCGTTATCCGGATGGTCGGACAATGCACGGGCTGGGCGCCCAGACGGCTCAGCCCGGCCATCAGCCCCTCAGCCTGTGCAGCGGGGCGCGTCACGGCGATGCGGCGGCCCTGCAACGGTCCGGCCGCTCTATCCGACTGAACTCTCGACAAATCCGCTCCTGGCGTTGGCTCACAGCAAGTCCCGGAGTTTCGACCGACCCGGGCATTGCACACTCCCGCGTCGGCGCTCAATATGTGTCCCCCGGCGTGGCACAGCAACCGACGAGGGCCGCAACCTCAGGCTTGACGGGCAGATAGCCGCTCGGCTGAAGCGGCGACCGGCGGCTGCAGGAGCGGTGGCGAGCCGCCTCACAGCCGGCGCCGCCGGCGACGTTGCCGGTCCTTGATAACCGACGCATATTGGCTTTCTTAGATCGAAACACACCGTGCGCTGCGGGTGGATACTGGTGCTCGCGACATGCGAGAAAGGAGTACTGCGCGATGGCTAGCTTTGTGACCGCGAACCTCGACCACGAGATCAAGGGCGGTTTCGTGGTGTTCAAGCTGGACACGAAGTTGCGCTTCGAGTCCGCCGAGGTGAACCACAAGTGGCTGTTCCAGATCGAGTTCATGGAGGCGGACCCGGTGAAGGACGACCCATTGTCCAAGATCCCGGACTCCGTCGGCTTCGGCGAGGCCGACGCCCGGTTCATCAGGCACTACTTCGTCCCCTCACAGGAGGCGGTCGAGCTTTCTTTCGAGGAAGAGTTCCCGGCCCACCTGGTCGACACCGAGATGGGCAAGGAGGAGGTCTACGCGAACCTCCAGGTACTGCCGCTCGAGGCTCCCCCGGGTTTCGTACCGGCAAAGACGCGGACCAACATCACACACGTGGATGTCTAGCCTAGCTGGCGACTCGCGGTCGCTCGGTCAACGCGCCCGCCAGAGGCCCGGCGGCTAAAGCCCACCCTAGCGCACAGGGGAACCGGCGGTCATAGCCTTGGCCGTATGACATGAGATAGCAGCGGCCGCTGCGCTCCGCCATTTGGCGGTCAGCAGCGGCCGTTCGATTTCGAGGAAACCCTTAGCAGCCGCCCGCGACGCTTCGGAGTCGCTCGTTACGGCGCCTTCTGGATCTTCCCGGCTTTGATGCACCGGCTGCACACGCGAACCCGCTTGACCGTTCCATCCTCGATCACGCGTACACGCTGCAGGTTTGGCAACCAGCGGCGCCGCGTCCGGTTGTTCGCGTGGCTGACGTTGTTACCCACCGCAGGGATTTTCCCACACGAGTAGCAGACCCGTGCCATTACCTTCTCCTCGTACTTCTTGAAAACCGACGTACCGGCCCGGTCAGGAGCCCGACTCGGCGGTTGTCGTTGTATCCTCTTCCACGTAGTAGTCGAGCGAGTCGACCAGGAAGAACGTCGTATAACCCTCCAAGCTCGCACGGTTCTCGGATCTGAAGAAACCGCGCTGCACGTAGACATCGAGCAGCGAGTCGGTCAAGGCGTACACCGAACCCGCGACAGCCAGGGTGTCCCCAGGCGCTACCGTGATCTCTCCTTCGATCACCGAGCGCTCGAGAATCATCGGATAGCCCGCCAGGTCGGCCAGGTCGACCGTCACGGTCGCAACGCCCAGCGTGTCGGCGACCGTGACCGGCGCCAGCAGGATTCGCTCGCCCGAGAATTGCTCAGGGTTGGCCACGAACGCCGTATCGGCGATCCTCGGCAGCTCGATCACGGTGTCGGCGACGTCAAGACCCGTATCGACCCTGCGGGACGACGCATACAGCCAATACATGAACCCGCCAACTACGATGATGGCCGCCGCCAACCACGGCCCAGTGGCGGTTTTCAACTTCCCGAGCTCGATCGCCATCTGACTATCCTCACACGCTGTGTGTCACTATTCGACAAGCTGCACGAGCGCGACCTGAGACCCATCGCCCTTGCGCCGACCGAGTTTCAGGATCCGCAAGTAGCCGCCGTTCCGTTCCGCGTAGCGTGGGCCCAGTGTATCGAACAGCTTCTGCAGAGCTTCCTTGTCATGTATCGCACGCGCAGCCTGTCGGCGCGCGTGCAAGTCGCCACGTCGGGCCAGCGTGATCAAACGCTCGGCGAATGGGCGTAATTCCTTCGCCTTGGCCGTGGTCGTCTTGATGCGCTCGTGGCGGACCAGACTCGTCGCCATGTTCGACAGCATCGCCTTCTTGTGGCTTACCGTCCGGCTAAGCTGTCGCCCTTTCCTTCTGTGCCTCACAACCCGGGTTCCTGTTCGTAAGTTACTCGCTCTCGGCGACAGCCTCGCTCACAACGTAGAGCTCGCCGTCATCGCCTTCCTGGAACTGCATGCCGAAGTGAAGGCCGTGCATGCGCAGCAGGTCTTCAACCTCCTGAAGCGACTTGCGACCGAAGTTCTCTATTTGCAGGATCTCGTCCTCGGTTCGTCGTGCGATGTCACCCAGCGTCCGGATATTCCCTTTCTCGAGCGTGTGACGCGAGCGCACCGAGATATCGAACTCCTCGAGCGGCCGGTTAACCAGATCCCTAGTCTTCTCGCTTATCGGAACTAACTGGACCTCCGGCGTCGCGGTCTCTCCGTTACCCGCTGCGAAGCGACGCAGGTATTCCAGGTGCTTGGTCATCAGCTCCGCCGCGTAGGCGACGGCCTCCTCGGGCAGCATGGAGCCGTCCGTCTCGACCGTCAGCGTCAGCCGGTCGAAGTCGGTCCGTTGGCCGACACGCGTCTCGTCGACGTTGAAGTTCGCCCTCAGCACCGGGCTGTAGATCGAATCGATCAGGATGAGATCGACGGGGTCATCCTTACCTCGCTGGTGCTGATCGGCGAGCACAAAGCCGCGCCCATGGTTGATCCACAGCTCCATGCGCAGCGGCCGGTCTTCCGGCAATTCCTCCTGAAGCGTGAATAGTTGGTGGTCGCGGTTGATGATGTCGACTTTCGGGTTCGGGGTTATATGCCGTGCCGTGATGACTCCCGGCTCCCGAACGACCAACTCCAGCTTCGCTTCGTCTTCGCCGCTGACGACGCGGAATACCAGGCCCTTGAAGCGCTGGATGATCTCGTGCACATCCTCGACGACGCCGGCGATCGTCTGATGCTCATGTACGACTCCACTGGCCCGGAACGCCCAGATGGCCCAACCGGGCAAAGAGGAGAGCATGATCCGCCGCGTCGCGTTGCCGAGCGTCTGCCCGTAGCCACGCTCGAGCGGCTGAACCACGAAATCCGCTCGCCGTCCATCGTCGGACGTTTCGGTCACCTCGACCCGTTCGGGTAGAACCCAACCGCGTAGGTCTATCAGCACTGTGAAGGCCTCCCTGTGATCGCGGCCGCGAGCGGCCGCAGCACCCACCGCCGCAGCGGCAGGAACCCTCGATCCGATTATTTCGAGTACAGCTCGACTACTAATTGCTCCTGAACCGCGAGCGGAATGTCGGCCCGCGTCGGCGTTTCCAACATCCGGCCACTCAGCTTCTTGTGGTCGGCGGAAAGCCAGCTAAGCAGCCCATCGCCGCCCCGCACGTCCGCCGCCTCCATGACCACCGGAATCTCGCGACTGGCCGGCTTGACCGAGATCTCCTGCCCCGGCTTCACCTCGTAGCTCGGGATCGTCACGGCCTTGCCGTCCACCAGGATGTGGCGGTGTCGCACCAGTTGCCGGGCCGCTTTGCGCGAAGGCGCAAAACCGAGGCGATAGACGACGTTGTCGAGGCGCGTCTCTAGCGCGATGATCAGATTGTCGCCCGTTATCCCCTGCGCCTGGGCCGCCCGCTTGAACAGATTGTGGAACTGCGCCTCCTGAAGGCCGTAGATTCGACGGACCTTCTGTTTCTCACGCAGCTGAACCGCATAGTCCGACTGGCGGCGGCGCCTGGCACGCGCCAGCCCGTGCTGGCCCGGCGGATAGGCGCGCCGCTCCACTGCGCATTTCTCCGTGTTGCACCTCTTGCCCTTCAGGAAGAGCTTCTGCCCCTCGCGTCGGCAGAGCCTGCAAACCGATCCTGTATGTCTTGCCATTTACCTCTGTCGCCTGCCCTCTGTTTGCACGGTGAACGGCCTAGACGCGCCGCTTCTTCGGCGGCCGGCAACCGTTGTGGGGAATCGGCGTAACATCCCTAATCGAGCGGATTTGCAGGCCGGACGCCTGCAGAGCCTGAATCGCCGACTCGCGGCCCGAGCCGGGCCCCTGGACCCGAACGTGCACGCGCTTCATGCCCAGGCCGAGCGCCTCGCGCGCTGCGTGCTCCGCCGCTACCGTCGCGGCAAACGGGGTGGACTTCTTCGAGCCCTTAAATCCCGACTTGCCGGGGGTTCCCCAGACCACCGTGTTCCCTTGCATATCGGTGATCGTGACGATCGTATTGTTGAAGGTCGCCTTTATGTAGACGATCCCCTCTACTCCAACTTCCTTCTTCTTTTTTGGTCCCGCCGCCCGCTTCTTTGGAGGCATCTGGTCCCCTTACTCGATCTGGTTCCCGCCTGTTGCGCCTGTGCCAACGCTACTTGCGCGGCGCCTTCTTCTTACCCGCCACCGTGCGACGCGGGCCTTTCCGCGTCCGCGCGTTCGTGTGCGTGCGCTGCCCCCGCACCGGCAGCCCTTTACGATGCCGAACCCCTCGGTAGCTCCCGATATCCATCAGACGTTTGATGTTCATCGAGACCTCCGTGCGAAGAGCACCCTCGACTTTGTAATCGCTCTCGATCGCTCGCCGCACCTTATTCAGATCCTCGTCCGAAAGCTCGTGCATCCGTACGTCCGGGTTCACGCCCGTATCGGCGAGGATTCGCCTCGAGCTCGTAGCGCCGATCCCATGGATATAGGTCAGCGCCACCTCGACACGCTTGTTGTTCGGCAAGTCAACGCCTGCTATTCGTACCATCTTTCCCTACCCCTGCCGCTGCTTGTGCTTGGGGTTACGCTTGCAGATCACCCGAACGACACCGCGCCGGCGAATGATCTGGCAATGCTCGCAAATCCGCTTAACGCTAGATCTTACCTTCACTTCCGCACCTTGTTCTTCTGTTCTGGGGCAACCCAAGAAGATATCCTGCCCGCTCCTAAGATCAATGCCGGCACGCTAGTTGCCCAGGACGCCCCGACGACACGTGCGTCCTTTCACTTGTAGCGGTACGTGATCCGGCCTCGCGTCAGATCGTAGGGCGACAACTCTACCTGCACCTTGTCGCCCGGCAGGATGCGGATGTAGTGCATCCTGATCTTTCCCGAGATATGGGCCGTGATCTCGTGACCGTTCTCCAGCTCAACGCGGAACATCGCGTTGGGCAGTGCTTCGACCACCGTGCCTGTCATCTGGATCGAATCTTCCTTGGCCACCCGCTGCGCCTTTCCTCAGCCCGCCTTCGACGGAACCACGGTCAGGACGCGTGGCCCGTCCATAGTAACGGCGACCGTATGCTCGAAGTGCGCGGACACCGTGCCGTCGGCAGTGACTACGGTCCACTCGTCGGCCAGAGTACGAATCTCACGGCCGCCGATATTGAACATCGGCTCGATGGCGAGGACTAGTCCCGGCTGCAGCCGCAGCCCCTCACCGGATCGCCCGTAGTTGGGCACTTGAGGATCCTCGTGGGGCCGGCTGCCGATTCCGTGGCCGGTCAGCTCCCGCGGCACACCGTAGCCGGCTTCGCGACCGACTCTTTCTATAGCTGCGCTAATGTCTCCGATCCGCGACCCGGGCCGTGCGGCCTGGACGCCGCGCTTCAAGGCACGCTGCGTGACCTCGAGCAGCTGGCGGACGTCGTCGCTGACGTCGCCAACCGACACCGTCAGCGCGCCATCGCCGAAGTACCCATCGTAACAGACGCCCACGTCGATACTCACGATATCCCCCTGCTGCAGCACACGTGTCGCCGACGGTATCCCGTGGACAACTTCCTGATTGATGCTGGTGCACAGCGTTGCCGGGAACCCGTAGAGACCCTTGAACGCCGGAGTCGCTCCTTCGTAGCTGTGGATCCGCTCTTCCGCCCAGCTATCGAGCTCGGCGGTGGTAACACCCGGCCGGGCTAAGTCGGCCATCTGGTCGAGCACATCGGCAACAATCTCGCAGGCGTGCGCGATGACCTCGATTTCTTCGTCGGTCTTGAGAGTGATCACGAACCGTCCACCACTGCGAGCAGCCTCTCGTACACCTCCTCCACCGACCCGAGCGCAGCCACCTCGCGCAAAACGGAGCCCTCTCCGTACCACCGCAAGAGAGGCCTGGTGTGCTCGTGGTACACACGTAACCGGTTCCGAACAGTTTCCTCTCGATCGTCCTCGCGCGTCTCCAGCTTGCTTCCGCAGCTGTCGCAGGTCCCGGTGACGGCAGGAGGATCCGAGTGGACGTTGAAGACGGCACCGCAGCTCGGGCAACTGCGACGGCCGGCCAGGCGGCGAATCAACTCCTCCTCCGGCACGTCGAAGTAGACGACGGCGTCGAGCTTCGCGTCTCGCTCTTCCAGCAGCGCCTGGAGTCCTTCCGCCTGAGCGACCGTGCGCGGGAAGCCATCGAGGATGAATCCGGCGGTTGCTTCCGGCGTGGCCAACGCCTCACGCACCAGCCCCAGCACGACCTCGTCGGGCACGAGCTCGCCGGCATCCATATAGCGCTTGGCGTCATCCCCCAGCGCTGTACCGCGCCGCACTGCGTCGCGTAGTATGTCGCCCGTGGCGTACTTCGGCACTCCGCTGCGGGCTGCCAGACGCTCGCCCTGCGTCCCCTTGCCAGAGCCCGGAGGGCCCAAGAGCACCAAGTTCATCTCATGCCGCTCGTCGTTTCCGCCGGCTCATCGATAGTCACATATACCTCTGCCGACCCCGATACTTCACACGGCCCTTCTTCATGAAGCCCTCGTAGTGGCGCAACAGCAGGTGCTGCTGCATCTGCTGAACCGTATCGAGCGCCACACCGACGACGATCAGCAGAGCCGTACCACCGAAAAAGAAGAGTTGTATGTCAAACCAGGCGAAGATCAGGAACGGAACCAACGCGATCGCCGCCAGGAACAAAGAGCCCGGCAGGGTAATGCGAGAGAGCACGTAATCGATGTACTCCGCCGTTCTCGCTCCCGGTTTTACACCCGGAATGAAGGCACCCTGCTTGTTGAGGTTCTCAGCAAGATCGACCGGGTTGAAGATGATCGCGGTGTAGAAGTAGGTGAAAAAGACTATGAGCAGCGAATAGGTGATGTAATACAGCGTATTGCCCGGCTGGAACAGCTCCGATATCGCCGCCATAACACCGACGTTCGAGAATGACGCGACGGTGCCGGGGACGACGATGATCGACTGGGCGAAGATGATCGGCATCACGCCAGCCGAGTTGATTCGCAAAGGTATGAACGATTTCTGGCCCTCGCGGATGCGCCCGCGCCCCACGACTTTCTTGGGTATCTGGACGGGTATCTTCCGCGCGGCCATGGTAACGGCGACCGTTCCCGCGATCACGCCGATCATCACGGCGAGCAAGGCCGCCAGCTTGAAAGCGCTGATCGTACCTACAGAGAGCGCCTCAATCGTTCGCGCGACCGCGTTGGGGAACCCCTCGACGATTCCGAAGAAGATCAGCAACGACATGCCGTTGCCGATACCGCGCTCGGTGATCTGCTCGCCCAGCCACATGATGAACACGCCGCCGGTGACCAGTGTCAGCACGGTGGTGAAGCGGAAGAGTAGGCCGGGTGCGGGTACGATGGGGCTCTGGGCGCCTGGCTGGCTCTCGAGGAAGATCGCGTAAGCGTAGCCCTGCAGTACACACAGCAGGACGGTAGTGTAGCGCGTCCACTGATTGAGCCGCTTGCGGCCCTCCTCACCCTCCTTCTGCAACTTCTCGATGGTCGGGAAGACCGCGGCGAGCAGCTGGAACATGATGCTGGCGGAGATGTAGGGCATGATGCCCAGCGCGAAGATCGTAGCGCGCTGGAGGCCTCCGCCGACGAACATGTCATAGAGCCCGAAGAGCGTTCCCTGCAGCTGGCTGGCCAGATCCCGGAGGGCAATGACATCCACGCCGGGCACCGTGATGTGGGCGCCGAGGCGATAGACGGCCAGGCAAAGCAGGGTGAAGAGGATCTTCTGCTTGAGCTCCGGGGCGCGGAGGAGATTCTGGACAGGGTTGGTCATTACTTAGCCTCGTTTACCTCTCCGCCGGCCTTCTCGATCTTCTCGCGAGCGGACGCGCTGAACGCGTTAGCGGTCACTTTGATCGCCCGACCGATCTCGCCGTAACCGAGTACCTTGACGGGGCGCCGCAGTGACTTGATCAACCCAGCGGCCTTCAGGGTCTCGGGCCCCGCCTCGTCTCCCTGGACACGCTCGAGGTGCCCGACGTTGACGATCTGGTACTCGACACGCTTGTAGGGTCGGAAGCCGCGCTTGGGAAGCCTGCGCTGCAGGGGCATCTGGCCGCCTTCGAACCACGGCTTGGTCCGGCCACCAGAGCGTGACTTATGCCCCTTGTGGCCGCGTCCGGCGGTCTTGCCGACGCCCGAGCCGATACCACGGCCGAGGCGTTTCGATGTTCGCTTGACCCCCTTGGGAGGCTTTATCGATTCTAAATGCGTCATCTAGCTCAGGACCCCTTCTCGACTTCGTCCGACTCGGGCACCACTTCGACCAGATGCTTGACCTTGAACAGCATCCCGCGGACTGCCTCGTTGTCCGGCTTGATCACCGAGCGCTGGTGCTTGAGGCCGAGGGCTGCCAGCGTGCGGCGGACTTTGCGCGGTGCTCCGAGCCCGCTCTTGACCTGACGGACTCTCAGCTTACTCACGTCGTCCTCCGCGCAGCTGTTCGACGGGGACTCCGCGCTCCCACGCCGCCTGCTCAGCCGTCACCAGACTGCACAAGCCGTTCATTGTAGCGCGCACCAGGTTGACCGGGTTGTTCGACGAGCCGAGGCTCTTGGTCAGGATGTCTTGAACGCCGGCACACTCGAGCACGGCGCGCACGGGGCCGCCGGCAATCACACCGGTGCCCGGGCCCGCCGGCCGCAGCAGCACCCTACCCGAGCCGTGATGCCCGATAATCTCGTGCGGGATCGTTCCATGGCGCACGATCGGCACCTGGACCATGTTGCGTCGCGCCTGCTCGAAGCCCTTGCGGATCGCCTCGGCGACCTGGTTTGCCTTGCCGAGCGCCGTGCCGACGCGACCCTGCTGATCGCCGGCAGCGACGAGGGCAGTGAAGGAAAAGCGCCGCCCGCCCTTCACCACCTTGGCCACGCGATTGATGTATATGACGTTCTCGACAAGCTCGCTCTCCCGTTCCCGGGGTCGCTTCTCCCGCTTCTCCCGCTTGTCCCGCTTGTCCCGGCCTTCACGCTGAGTGGCCACTAGATCTTAAGACCTCCCTCGCGCGCGCCTTCGGCAAACGCCTGAACGCGCCCGTGATATAGGTAGCCTCCCCGGTCGAAGACGACCCGTTCGATGCCCCGCGCCTTGGCACGCTCGGCCATCAACTCTCCGGCGATGCGGCTCTGGACCGCCTTGCGCCGATCCTCTTCGATTTTCGACTGCACTTCTTTCGACCGGGTCGACACACCAGTGATGCAGATGCCCAGATCGTCGTCGATCAGCTGTGCCTCGATATGACGAAGCGTGCGTCGAACGACCAGCCTGGGGCGTTCCGCAGTCCCGCGGACTTTCTTCAGGATGCGAGAGTGACGGCGCTGGCGGGCCCGTACCCGCCGATCCGCCTTCCCGCGCACTCGTTTCCGCTTCAGCTTCGATATCGACATCAGATTGCCGTCTTGCCCGCCTTACGACGGACCTGCTCCCCGTGGTACCTGATCCCTTTGCCCTTGTAAGGCTCCGGGGGCCGGAAGCCGCGGATCTCCGCCGCCGCCTGACCGACCTTCTCCTTATCCACACCCGAGACCGTGACCATCGTCGGCGAATCGGCGCCGAGCGTTACGCCCTCCGGCGGATCGTAGGTGATGGGGTGTGAGTAGCCGAGATGGAAGCGGAGCGATTTGCCGGCCGCCTCAGCTCGGTAACCCACACCTACGATCTCGAGCTTGCGCTCGAAACCTTCAGTCACGCCAATCACCATGTTCAACAGCAGCGAACCGGCCAGTCCATGCAGGGCGCGATGGTCGCGACGGTCACTCGCCCGCTTCACCCGTAACTCGCCGTCCTCGTGGACGATTTCGGTCGAGGGATGGAACACCCGCTCGATCTCGCCTTTGGGACCCTTGATCTTCACACGGTTCCCCTCGACCGTCACGCTCACGCCGTCCGGTACTTTGATAACCCGCTTGCCGATACGCGACATAGCTTGCTCCCCGCCGACTCAGTGGACCACCGCGATGAGCTCACCACCCACACCCGCGGCACGGGCCTCACGATCGGTGAGGATCCCTCGGCTGGTCGAGAGGATCGCCATACCCAAACCGCCTCGCACACGCGGTATCTCAGCCGTTCCCACGTAGTTCCGCCGACCGGGCCGCGAGATGCGGCGAAGCTCCCGGATTACCGGCTTGCCGTCCGGCGTGTACTTCAAGTAGAGCCTGATGATGCTCCGCTGTCCCTCCTCGATGATCTTGATACTCTCGACAAAGTGTGCGTCTACCAGTTTCTTGGCGATCTCCACTTTGATCCTCGAGACGGGAACATCGACTCGCTTCTGCCCGGCGTGCAGCGCGTTGCGCACACGAGTGAGCATATCTGCAATCGGGTCAGTCATCGTCATCGCGTTTCATCCACTACAAGAGAGTATCCGTTTACTCACCAACTGGCTTTCCGCACCCCGGGAAGCTCACCGTCCAGGGCCATGTTGCGGAAGCAGATACGACAGAGGCCGAACTTTCGAATAAACGCTCGGGCGCGCCCGCATCTGCGGCACCTGTTGTACGCACGAACGTTGAACTTCCTCCGCTTTATCGTCTTCTCGATCAGAGCTTTGCGCGCCATCGCATCACCAGTTGCTTGAGTGCCTACAGTCCGCTAGACGACCACAGGCTCGACTCCGCGGAAGGGCATCCCCATCTCACGCAGCAAAGCCATGGCTTCTTCATCCTTGTCCGTCGACGTGACGAACGTAACGTCCAACCCGTGGATCTTCTGGATCTTGTCGTAGTCGACCTCAGGGAAGATCACCTGCTCCTTGATGCCGACGGTGTAGTTACCGCGCCCATCGAAAGAGTCGGGTGACAGCCCGCGGAAGTCGCGTACCCTGGGGACCGCGATATTGATGAAGCGATCCAGGAACTCGAACATGTGGGCGCCGCGCAGAGTGACACTGACCCCGACCGGCATCCCTTCCCGTAACCCGAAGTTTGATATAGCCTTACGAGCCCGGCTCACGATCGGTTTCTGGCCGCTGATCGCCGTTACCGCCTCGACGACCGAGTCGAGCAGCTTGGGTTCCCGCGATGCCTCACCGACGCCGACGTTGATAACGATCTTCTCCAGGTTCGGTATCTGATGCCGGTTAGCGAAGCCGAACTGGTCAGCCAGCTTGGCCCGCACCGTAGCTTCGTAGTGCTCCTGCAACCTCGGCTTCATCATCAACCTTCCGCTACCGGGATCGGTGTCCTGCAACGCACACACAGGCGTTCCAATGTGCCGTCTGCGTCATGTCTCCTGCGCACGCGCGCCGGTCCCTTACAATGGGGGCAGAGCAGCATGACGTTCGACGCGTCGATCGGCGCCTCGAACGTGACGATTCCGCCCTCCGGGTTAGCCTGCGAGGGACGTTGGTGTCGTGTGCGCATGTTTACCCCTTCGATGACCACACGGTTACGTTTAGGGATCACGCGCAGCACTCGCCCCTCCGACCCTTTGTAGTTGCCGGCTATAACGGCGACCTGATCTCCTCTACGAACATGCATCGTCCGGCCCTCAGACGACCTCAGGGGCCAGCGACACGATCTTCATGAACCGCTTGTCGCGCAGTTCGCGTCCGACTGGACCGAAGATTCGCGTTGCCCGAGGCTCGCCCTGGTCGTTTATCAGGACGGCGGCATTGTCGTCGAAACGGATGTAGGAGCCATCCTTGCGACGTTGTTCCCTAGCCGTTCTTACGACTACCGCCTTGCTAATCTCACCCTTCTTCACTGTACTTGTCGGCAGCGCATCCTTGATGGTGACAACGATTATGTCACCCATCCTGGCATAGCGACGCTTGCTGCCTCCGAGCACCCGGATGCAGAGCGCCTCTTTGGCTCCCGAGTTGTCCGTAACCCGTACAATCGATTCCTGCTGGATCATCGCTCTGTCACGTTCTTCTTGCTTGCACGGGCTAGCCCGGCCTGCGGACGATCTCGACCAAACGCCAGCACTTCTTCGCCGATAGCGGTCGTGTCTCCACGATCCGCACGACGTCACCGGTGCGAGCTTGGTTCTCCTCGTCGTGCGCGTAGTATTTCTTATGCCGCGTGACCTGTTTGCCGTACAGTGGGTGCGCGAACCGTCTCTCGATGCTGACCACGATGGTCTTGTCCATCCGGTCGCTTACCACCGACCCAACCCGCATCTTACGTTGGCCTCGAGTCATGCGTCGTCACTTCTCCTTGGCATCGCGAGCTGCCTGCAACTCACGCTCGCGCCTGATCGTCTTCAGCCGTGCAAGGTCGCGCCGTATCTGCCTGACCCTCATCGGGTTCTCTGTCTCTTCGTAGGCGGATTTCATGCGCAGCTCGAAGAGCGCATCCGACAGTTCCTCGATCGTGCGCTCGATGTCGGCGTCCGCCAACTCACGAATCTCGTCAGGTCGCATCAGAGGCCTCCGGACCCGCGACTGATGAACCGGGTCTTGACCGGCAGCTTGGCCGAGGCCAGCTCCATCGCCCGGCGGGCAACGTCCTCCGGCACACCCTCGAGCTCGAACATCACCCGACCCGGTCTCACCGGGGCGACCCAACCCTCAGGGCTACCCTTCCCCTTACCCATGCGAGTCTCAGCCGGCTTCTTGGTGATCGGCTTGTCGGGGAAGAGGCGAATGAACACCTTGCCGCCCCTCCTGATGTGCCGGGTCATGGCGACGCGGGCAGCCTCTATCTGGCGCGAGGTAATCCAGGCGCGCTCCAACGTCTGGAGCCCGTACTGTCCGAAGGCCACACGGTTGCCACGGGTCGCTTTGCCTCGCACACGACCCTTCTGCTGTCTACGCCATTTAATTCTCTTTGGAGCCAGCATCGCTGTTTCCTAGTCTATCCTGTGCCCCGGCCACCGGCCGTATAGGTCTGGCCCTTGCGATCTTCGACGACCTCGCCTTTGAAGACCCAGACCTTGACTCCGATCGGACCGAAGGTCGTCTTGGCTGTCGAACGGGCGTAGTCGACATCGGCGCGCAGAGTGTGCAGGGGCACACGACCCTCGTGGTACCCCTCGGTCCTGGCGATCTCCGCACCACCGAGACGCCCGGAGCACTGAATCTTGATGCCGCCAGCACCCATGCGCATCGCCTGCTGGACCGCTCGCTTCATCGCCCGGCGAAAAGCGATCCGCTGCACGAGCTGGAAAGCCACGTTGTCGGCAACCAGCTGAGCCTCGATCTCGGGCCGTTTGATCTCTTCGACGTTGATCGCCACTTCGGCTTTCGTCAGCACTGCCAGCTCGTCCCGCAGCTTGTCGACCTCCGCGCCACGCTTCCCGATCACGACGCCGGGCCGGCCCGTGTTGATCGTAACGACGATCTTGCCGGGCTTGCGCTCGATTTCGACCGATGAGATCGCCGCGTGACCGAGCCGCGCCTTGAGGTAGTTGCGGATCTTCTCATCCTGCTCGATAAGGTCCGCGAGGTTACCCTCAGCATACCAACGTGACTTCCACTGCTTCACGACTCCAAGACGGAACCCGAGAGGGTGTGTCTTCTGGCCCATGCTACTCCTTCCGATCGACGATCACGGTCACGTGACTCGTCCGCTTGCGGATCGGGCTGGCACGCCCCATGGCACGCGCCCGCCATCGCTTGTACGTCGGTCCTTCGTCCACGTAGGCTCGCTTGACGTACAGTTCATCGACGTCCAGCCGCTCACCCTGTTCGTCCGCCTTGTACATCGCGTTGGCCACCGCCGACTTGAGAAGCTTGTCGACGGTCGTGGCGGCCTTCTTATCGCTGAACTGCAGGGTCGCGTAGGCTTCGTTCACGTCTTGGCCGCGGATCAATTCGGTGATGAGCCGCATCTTACGCGGGGACTGACGAACGAACCGCGCTACAGCTTTCGCTTCCATCATCAGCCGACCTTGGCCCGCTTGTCCGCCATCTTGCCGCCGTGTCCGCGGAACAGACGCGTCGGCGCGAACTCGCCCAGCTTATGACCCACCATATTCTCGGTGATGTACACCGGGATGAACTTGTTCCCGTTGTGCACGGCGAGCGTGTGTCCGACGAAGTCCGGCGTAATGGTAGAGCGACGCGACCAAGTCTTGACCACACGCTTTTCACCGCTCTCGTTCATCTGAAGGATCCTCCGCATCAGATGTTCGTCGACGAACGGGCCTTTTCTTACGCTTCTTGCCATAGACGCTCCGGCTACCTGCCGAGTCCTATCACAACCGTACGCTACCGCGTCGCTTTTCCGCGCCGGCGACGACGTACGACGAGTTTGTTCGACTTCTTGTGGGGGTCGCGAGTCTTGCGGCCTTCCGGCTTGCCCCAGGGGCTCACAGGCGGTCGGCCGCCCGACGCCTTACCCTCACCACCACCGAGTGGGTGGTCGACCGGGTTCATCGCCACACCCCGGACCTTCGGCCGGCGACCCGCCCAGCGCGTGCGCCCGGCCTTGCCCCACGAGACGTTTTCGTGATCGACGTTGCCAACCTGGCCGATCGTGGCCAAACAGTCCGCCGGCACCATTCGTACTTCGGTAGAGGGGAGCCTCAAAGTCACGTGCTTGCCCTCTTTGGCCACCACCTGCGCTCCGCCACCGGCGGAACGGATCATCTTGCCACCCCGGCCCGGCACCAGTTCTACGTTGTGGACTGTGGTCCCGAGCGGGACTTCCTTTAGCGGCACCGCGTTGCCCAGACGGATCTCACTCCCCGGTCCAGCTACCACCGTGTCGCCGACCTTCATTCCGCGAGCGTGGAGGATGTAACGCTTTTCTCCATCCGCGTAGTGGATCAGGGCAATGTTGGCCGACCGGTTCGGGTCGTACTCGACCGCCGCGACCTTGCCGGGCACGCCAGTCTTGTTGCGCTTGAAATCGATCCGGCGATAGCGGCGCTTGTGGCCGCCGCCGCGCCGCCGCGTCGTTATGTGCCCATGGTGGTTACGTCCACCGGATTTCTTCATGGGCTCGAGCAACGACTTCTCAGGCTTGCTCCGCGTGATCTCGTCGCTGTCGACCAGCGAGCGGAAGCGCGACCCCGGTGTCGTCGGTTTGAGCTTCTTAATCGCCATGCCTAGAGCCCTTCAAAGACCTCTATGGTTTCACCCTCAGCGAGCGTCACGAGAGCCTTCTTCCAATTCGGCCGTTTGCCGACACTCTGGCCGCGGCGTCGCCACTTGCCACGCAGGTGTGCTGTTCGGACCTGCGTGACATGCACGTTGAACATCTGCTCCACGGCGTGCTTGATCTCGTGCTTGTTCGCATCGCTCAGCACCTCGAAGGCGTACTGGTTGTGCTCCATCTGGCGCGCCGTCGTCTTCTCGGTGATGATTGGGCGAACGATAATCTGCCGCGGATCACGCATCGGCGACCTCCTCGGACGCTGACTTTGTCTGTGACCCTAGCGCGCTCTCCTCGATGACGACCGAATCCGCCCAGAGTACATCGTAGGCCGACTCGTTCCCGTAGGGCTGCACCTCGACGTTGGGGAGGTTGCGAGCCGAGAGGAACACGTTCTGCCGCCGTTCGGCGGTCAGGATCAGCACCTTCTCTTCTGCAATGCCCAGCTTGTCCAGCAACTTCGCCAGCTCCCGAGTCTTGGGGCTCTCCATCACCAGGTCCTCGAGGACGATGACACGGTCCTCGGCCGCTCGGGCATTGAATGCCGAGCGTTTGGCGAGTCGCCGGACCTTCTTCGGCAGGTCGAGCCGATAAGAGCGCGGAGTGGGCGGAAAGACGACGCCGCCGCCGCGCCAGATCGGTGAACGAATGCTCCCCACGCGTGCACGTCCTGTTCCCTTCTGCCGCCACGGTTTGCGGCCACCGCCCCTGACCTGCGAGCGGGTCTTCGCCGCTGCCGTACCCTGGCGACGGTTGGCGAGGTGCGCTTTCACGGCCGCGTGAAGCGACTCCTCGTGCACGACTCCGTCGAACGGGTCGGCCGGCAGCGTCCGCGCGCTGCCCGCTTTGCCGTCGGCCTTGAAGTACCGAGCCTTTAGTGATGCCGTCATCGTTCTTCCAGCTTCTATCTTGTCAAACGACCGCTGTTCGTCACTGTTTGCCGATGAATAGCCAACCATTGCGCGCGCCTGGGACCGCACCCTTCACGAACAGCAGGTTGCGCTCGGGATCGATCTTCACGACCTGCAGGTTACGGATCGTGTTGCGCTCGGTCCCCATCTGGCCGGCCATCTTGCGACCCTTGATTACGCGCGACGGGTCGGTCCCGGGCCCGATCGAGCCGGGCAAGCGCACCGAGGGGTGTCCGTGCGTCTTCGGGAATCCACGGAAGCCGTGCCGCTTTACCACGCCCTGAAAGCCGCGGCCCTTCGTGCGGCCCGTGACCTTCACCCGCTCACCCTCGCTGAAGATCTCAACGGTGAGCACCTGGCCGACCCGCAGACCCTGCTCGACCGCGCCGGCCTCGCCCTCGACCGTGGCCTCGCCTTCGGCCGCTTCGCCCTCTTCCAGCTCGGGGGTTGGCTCCGTCACGGGGGACGGCGAGTGCGGATCATCCGCCAGCTCATCAGCTTCACCAAGCCGGAACTCCCGGATGATCGCCGGCACGTAGTCGAGCCCCGCCTTCTCCGAGTGCCCGAGACCGGGTTTACGGGACCGTTTCGGCTTCCGGCTCCCGAAGCCGAGCTGAACAGCGCGATAACCGTCCCGCTCTTCCGTCTTGACCTGGATGATCGGGCAGGGGCCCGCCTCGATCGCCGTCACCGGAACCGCGGTACCGTCGTCGGCGAACAGCTGGGTCATCCCGATCTTCTTGCCTATTAGCCCGAGCATTCGCGGCTCTACCTAGTCTACCTTGATCTCGACATCGACACCCGCCGGCAGATCCAGCTTCGTCAAAGCGTCTACCGTCTGGGGCTTGGAATCGAGTATGTCGATCAGCCTCTTGTGCGTTTTCAACTCGAACTGCTCGCGGGATTTCTTGTCGATGTGCGGGCTGCGCAGCACCGTCCAGCGCTGCCGACGCGTCGGCAGCGGGATCGGTCCCCGAACGGTCGCCCCAGTCTTCTGCGCCGTCCGGACGATGTCAGCTGCGGTCTGGTCGATCACAGCGTGATCGAAAGCCTTGAGCCTGATTCGAATGTTTCCCGACATAGCAGTCTACCGGTTACTCCAGGATCTTCGTTACGACGCCGGCGCCGACCGTGCGACCGCCCTCGCGGATCGCGAAGCGTAAGCCTTCCTCCATCGCGATCTGTGTGATCAGCTCGATCGTCATCGTCACGTTGTCGCCCGGCATCACCATCTCGACTCCGTCCGGCAGCTTCACTTCCCCCGTCACGTCCGTCGTCCGGAAGTAAAACTGCGGCCGGTAGCCCGTGAAGAACGGCGTGTGTCGACCACCCTCGTCCTTCGTCAGTACGTATACCTCGCCCTCGAACTTCGTATGCGGCGTGATCGAGCCCGGCTTCGCCAACACCATGCCCCGCTCGATCTCGTCCTTCTCCGTCCCGCGCAACAGGACCCCGGCGTTGTCTCCCGCTACACCCTCGTCCAACGTCTTGCGGAACATCTCCACTCCCGTCACTACCGTCTTCTTGTGCGCTCCCAGCCCGACGATGTCCACTTCCTCCCCGATCCGCACCTTGCCTCGCTCGATCCGGCCCGTCGCTACCGTACCACGTCCCGTGATCGAAAACACGTCCTCCACCGGCATCAGGAACGGCTTCTCGATATCGCGCTCCGGCTGCGGGATATACGAGTCCAACGCCTCCAATAGCTCGTCGACGCTCTTCGTATCCTCGACACCCGGCTCGCCGCTGTCCAACGCCTTCAGCGCGCTACCCTTGATCACCGGCACATCGTCGCCCGGAAACTCGTACTCGTTCAACAGATCCCGAACCTCCAGCTCCACCAGCTCCAAAAGCTCCGGATCGTCCACCATGTCCACTTTGTTCAGGTAGACCACGATGTACGGCACCTTCACCTGCCGCGCCAGCAACACGTGCTCCCGCGTCTGCGGCATCGGCCCGTCCGCCGCGCTCACCACCAGCACCGCCCCGTCCATCTGCGCCGCACCCGTGATCATGTTCTTCACGTAGTCCGCGTGCCCCGGACAGTCCACGTGCGCGTAGTGACGGTTCTCCGTCTCGTACTCCACGTGCGCCGTCGCTATCGTGATCCCCCGCTCCCGCTCCTCCGGCGCCTTGTCGATCTGGTCAAACGGCACATACTCCGCCAAACCACGCTTCGACTGCACCTCCGTAATCGCCGCCACCAGGGTCGTCTTACCATGGTCCACGTGGCCTATCGTTCCCACGTTCACGTGCGGCTTCGTCCGCTCAAACTTTGCCTTCGCCATGGTCTCCTCGCTCCTCGTTAGCCGCCGGGTGTCGCTAGGACCCCACCGCGACTGCCGCGGCACCGCGATTCAAGATCTCGTCCGCCTTACCCTTGGGGACTTCCTCGTAGTGAGAGAACTGCATGGTGTAAACGGCACGGCCCTGACTCAACGAGCGTAGGGTCGTGGAATAGCCGAACATCTCCGCCAGCGGGACACTCGCGCCCACGACGCGTGCTTCGCCGCGCTGGGTGATGCCGCCGACCTTGCCTCGTCTACTGCTGAGCTCACCGACGACGGTACCGAGATACTCCTCCGGCGTGACGACCTCAACGTCCATGATCGGCTCGAGCAACACCGGGTCGGCTCTACGCACCGCTTCGCGCAGCGCCATGGAGCCAGCGATCTTGAATGCCATCTCGGACGAGTCGACCTCGTGATGGGAACCGTCGACCAGAGCCACCTTGAGATCGACCATGGGGTAGCCGGCCAGCACGCCGGCATCCATCGCCTCGCGAACGCCCTGCTCCACTGATCCGATGTACTCACGGGGGATAACACCACCGACGATCTTATCCTCGAAGATCATGCCTTGGCCCTGGTCGGCCGGCTCGAGGTTGATCACTACGTGGCCGTACTGCCCGCGACCACCGGTCTGACGGATGTACTTGCCCTCCACCTTATCGACCGCCTTGCGGGCAGTCTCGCGATAGGCCACCTGCGGGCGACCGATGTTGGCGTCGACCTTGAACTCACGCTTCAGCCGATCGACGATGATCTCCAGGTGCAGCTCGCCCATACCCGAGATGATCGTCTGCCCGGTCTCCGGGTCTGTGTGCACCCTGAAGGTGGGATCTTCCTCGGCCAGCTTCGCCAGCGCCTTGGCAAGCTTGTCCTCGTCCACCTTGGTCTTGGGTTCGATCGCGACCGAGATCACCGGCTCGAGGAACTTCATCGCCTCGAGGATGATCGGGTCGTCCTGATCGCTGAGCGTCTCGCCGGTCTTCGTCTGCTTGAGGCCGATGGCCGCGCAGATATCGCCCGCGAAGACCTCTTCGCGTTCCTCGCGTCGATTGGCGTGCATCTGCAAGAGCCGTCCGATCCGCTCCTTGCGACCCACGTTCGCGTTGTAGACGTACGACCCGGCTTTCAGCGACCCGCTGTAGATGCGGATGTAGGTCAAACGTCCGACGAAGGGGTCTGTGGAAATCTTGAAGGCGAGGGCACTGAAGGGGGCGTCATCGGCGGTCTCACGGGTGACGATCTGCTCATCGTGCTGCGGCAGATGGCCCTCGATAGCCGGCACCTCGAGCGGCGACGGCAGGTAGTCGATGACAGCGTCGAGCAGCTGCTGGACGCCCTTGTTGCGAAACGCCGCGCCACAGAGAACCGGGGTGACCCAGTTGTTGACGGTCGCGTGGCGGATCGCCTCGCGCACCTCGTCCTCGGTAAGCTTCGACTCGCCCTCGAGGTACTTCCCGAGCAGCGTCTCATGGTGCTCGACCGCGGCCTCGATCAGCTTGTGGCGAAGCTCGGCAGCCCTTTCTCTCAGGCTCTCGGGGATCGGCTCCTCCGTCCACCTCGCCCCCAGCGAAGCCTCGTCGTACACCAGTGAGACCTGACGTACCAGATCGATCACACCGGTGAACAGCTCGCCCTCTCCCAGGGGGTACTGGACCGGATGCGCGTTCGCCCCCAGCCGCTCGCGGATCATCTGGACGACGTTGTCGAAGTCGGCCCCGATGCGGTCCATCTTGTTGACGAAGGCGATGCGCGGAACGCCGTAGCGGTCGGCCTGGCGCCAGACCGTCTCCGACTGCGGTTCGACACCGCCGACAGCGCAGAAAAGGGCGATCGAGCCGTCGAGCACCCGCAGGCTTCGCTCGACCTCCGCGGTGAAGTCGACGTGGCCAGGCGTGTCGATGATGTTGATTCGGTACTCCTCGCCGGAGCGCTCCCAGAAGCAGGTCGTCGCGGCGGAGGTGATCGTGATCCCCCGCTCCTTCTCCTGCTCCATCCAGTCCATCACGGCGTCGCCATGATGCACTTCGCCCATCCGATGCACCCTACCTGTGTAGTAGAGGACGCGCTCGGTGGTCGTCGTCTTACCGGCATCGATATGGGCCATGATGCCGATATTACGGAGCTTCTCTAAGGGTACCTGCCTGGGCATACTGCTACACTACTTCTCTGATGTCTCTGTATCGCGTTTCTGGTTTGTCCCGCTTACCACCGGTAGTGGGCGAACGCCTTGTTCGCCTCGGCCATGCGGTGCACGTCCTGTCGCTTTTTGACCGCCGCCCCCTCACCCTTGGCCGCTGCCATGATTTCGCCGGCGAGTCGCTCAGCCATCGTGTTCTCGCTGCGCTCGCGCGCCGCGCCGACCAACCAGCGCCGCGCCAGCGCCTCGCGCCGCCGAGGCCGCACTTCCACTGGCACCTGATAGGTCGCACCGCCCACACGGCGGCTCTTGACCTCAAGCACCGGCTTGGTGTTGCTGAACGCCTGGCGATATACGTTCATCGCCGGCTGGCCCATGCGCTCCTCGACCATCTGCATCGCGTCGTAGAAGATCCGCTCGGCAATCGACTTCTTGCCGTCGCGCATCAGCGCGTTCACGAATTTCGTGACCGACTCGCTCCCGTATACGGGATCGGGCATCGCTTCTCTGGGAACTGCTCGCTGTCTTCTCGCCATCGCTCTTGCTGCCTACCTTCGCCCGCTCGCTCGTGGCTGGCGCTAGGCCTTGGGCCGCTTGGCCCCGTACTTGCTCCGACTCCTCTTGCGATCCGCCACACCCGCCGCGTCCAGCTTGCCGCGGATTATGTGATAGCGCACGCCGGGTAAATCCTTCACTCGCCCACCACGGATCAGCACTATCGAGTGCTCCTGCAGGTTGTGTCCCTCACCGGGGATATAGGCCGTGACCTCGTACCCGTTCGTCAGGCGAACGCGTGCAACCTTGCGCAGCGCCGAGTTAGGCTTCTTCGGCGTCGTCGTGTATACTCGCGTGCACACGCCCCGCTTCTGAGGGTTCCTCTCAAGTGCGGGAGCTTTGTCTGCTTTGGCAGCCTTCTTCCGGCCCTGTCGGACCAGTTGGTTGATCGTCGGCATACCTATCTCTTGTGGTTTACGTTCGCCCCAACCGCGCTCGGTTAGCCACGAAAGAAAGGCCGGAGGACGTACGCCGCCTCCGACGCGTTTAGGGTGATAGGGACCGGATCGTTGACAGACCAACGAACCTACGGAGACCGGGATTTTGCGTCAAGCCTCGATCCCCGTTCCACCGCTGCTCTTCCGCAGCTGTTTGGGGCGCCAGAAAGCTATCCAGGAAGCCAGATATGTCAACGTCTTTCGGCGGGTTTAGCGGCTCCGGAGCGGGGCAGGATTCCAAGGGTGGGCGAATACCGAAGAAAGGCCGAAAATGGGTCGTTCTCTTTTGCCAATATCCGACACCCGCTTGCCACATGTTCAAGGTCGCCTCAAGGCCAAGGCCCAACCTCCAATTACCATTGAACGTTGGGCCTTGGTGCTTGTCACCCGAGAATCACCCGATCATCTGATCGGTGAGTGTCGGATACTGGGTATCGCTTCTAACAGCTAGTCGCCGGTCCCCGCTCCCGACTCGGTCGTCGGGTTGCCGGCCCCCCTGACCAGGTCGGCCAGGCTAACCTCGGCCTCCCCCTCCTGCTGCGGCTCGCTCTGGCTGTCGGCGAGCTCCTCGATCTGCCGTTCGATCGGCGCGCCTTCAACGAGGAATTCGACATCCGAGTAGCGGTGAATGCCCGTGCCGGCGGGTACGAGGTGTCCGATGATGATATTCTCCTTGAGACCGAGCAGGTTGTCCTTGGCGCCCCTAACGGCGGCGTCGGTGAGGACCCGCGTCGTCTCCTGGAACGAGGCGGCGCTGACGAACGACCGGGTAGTCAGGCTCGCCTTGGTGATACCGAGCAGGAGCGGCTCAGCGCGAGCGGGCTTCTTGCCGGCCTGGCGCATCTTAGCGTTGGTGTCTAGGAACTCGACCCGGTCCACATGCTCGCCTTCGAGGAACTCGGTGTTACCGGGATCGACGATTCGAACCTTCTGGAGCATCTGGCGCACAATGACACCGATGTGTTTGTCACTGATCCTCACACCCTGAAGGCGATAGACCTCCTGGATCTCGTTCAGTAGGTACTCCTGCACTGCGCGCGGGCCTTTGATGCGCAGAATGTCGTGCGGGTTTACCGGGCCTTCCGACAGCCGGTCGCCGGCCTGGACTCGGTCGCCCTCGTGGACCCTCAAGTGCTTGCCGACTGGGATCTCGTAGACCTTCTCCTCGCCGGAGTCGGAAGCGACTACGACCTCGCGCTTGCCACGCTTGATGGCACGGAAGGACACGTTGCCGTCGACCTCTGCGATTGTGGCCGGGTCCTTCGGCCGGCGGGCCTCGAATAGCTCAGCGACGCGCGGCAGACCGCCGGTAATATCCCGGGTCTTGTAGACCTCGCGGCTGATCTTGGCGAGAGTCATGCCGGGCTCAACCTCGTCGCCGTTATGGATCACGAGCTGGGCACCCACCGGCACGATGAACTCTCTGACTTTCTTCCCGTTCGCTTTGATGCTGATCTGCGGGTGCAGCTTTTTCTCGCGATCCTCGATGATCGTCAGCTGGCGTCGTCCTGTGGATTCATCGAGCTCTTCGCGAACCGTTTCCTCTTCGACGATGTCCTGGAAGTCGACAATGCCACCGACATCGGCGACGATCGGCTCGGAGTAGGGGTCCCAGCTGAACAGCAACTCGCCGGTGCGTACCTCTTGCTCGTCCGCAACGTGCAGGGTAGCCCCGTAGGGCACGGTGAGACGCGAGCGCACCTGCTCGTCCATGGTCAGCATTTGAATCTCACCTTCGCGGCTGGTGACGATCTGCTCGTCGTTCTTGCCGACCACGAAGTTGATGCGATCGAACTTGACCTTGCCGTCGACCTTGGACTTGCGCTGCGTCTGCGCGGCGATGCGCGCGGCGGTTCCACCAATGTGGAAGGTACGTAGCGTAAGCTGAGTGCCTGGCTCGCCGATCGACTGTGCAGCGATGATGCCTACAGCCTCTCCTAGGTCGACCATGTTCATCGTTGCGGGGTTTCGGCCGTAGCACTGCAGGCAGATCCCGCGGCGCGACTCGCACGTAAGGACGGAGCGAATGTGCACCGACTGAATTCCGGCCTCCTCGATCGCCTCGGAGGCCTCCTCGTCGATCAGGTCGCCGGCCTTGACGAGGCGCTGGCCATCGATCGGGTCAACCATCTCCTCGAGCGCAACGGTGCCGACGATGCGGTCGCGCAGTGGTTCGATGATGTCCTCACCTTCCTTCAACGCCGACATCTCGAGTCCGAGGATCGTCCCGCAGTCCTCCTCGCAGACGGTCACGTCCTGGGCCACGTCGACCAACCGCCGCGTGAGGTATCCGGCGTCTGCAGTCTTCAGCGCCGTGTCCGCCAACCCTTTGCGGGCTCCGTGTGTCGAGATGAAGTACTCCAACACGGTCAGCCCCTCACGGAAGTTGGAGAGGATTGGGCTCTCGATGATCTCGCCGATGCCACCGGTCAGCTTCTTCTGCGGCTTCGCCATCAGTCCGCGCATCCCGGCGAGCTGTCGGATCTGGTCGCGTGAGCCTCGCGAGCCCGAATCGAACATCATGTAGACCGGGTTGAAGCCATGACGCGACTCTTTCAGAGCGTTGACCATCGCGTCGGCTACATCGTTGTTGGCATGTGTCCAAGCGTCGATCACCCGGTTGTAACGCTCGCCGTTGGAGATAACGCCTCGCTCGTAAGCCTTGGTGAAGCGCTCGGTGTCGGCACGCGCCGAACTGATGATGTCGCCTTTGCGCGGCGGGATCTCCAGGTCCTCGATCCCGATCGAGGTTCCGCCGATCGTAGCGAACCTGAACCCGAAGTCCTTCAGATCGTCCAAGAAGTCGGTTGTTCGCTTGAGTCCGACATGGCGGTAGCAACGGAAGACGAGGTCGGAGAGTGCACTCTTGTTGATGGCCTGATTCACGTACCCGAGTTCCGCGGGGATGATGTCATTGAACAGGGCGCGACCGACCGTCGTCTTGTGCCAAGTGCCTTCGTGGCGGAAGTGGATAGGTGCGTGGTAGTCGAGCGCGCCGTCCGCCCTGGTGAACCAATCGTTGGCCAGGGCCAACTCGACCTCGTGGATCGTCGCGTAGCGCGCCGCATCGTCGATGCGCTGGTCGAAGTCGTCGGGCAGTTTCATCAGGTAGTGGATACCGAGCACCATGTCCTGACTGGGTGTCGCTATCGGCTTGCCGTCTGACGGCTTCAAGACGTTGTTGGACGACAGCATGAGGACGCGACACTCGAGCTGCGCCTCAAAGGAGAGCGGTACGTGTACCGCCATCTGGTCACCGTCGAAGTCGGCGTTGAATGCCGCGCAAACCAGGGGGTGGATGCGGATCGCCTTACCCTCGACGAGGACCGGCTCGAATGCCTGGATCCCCAGTCGGTGCAGGGTCGGCGCCCGGTTGAGCAGCACGGGATGGTCCCTGATGATGTCCTCGAGGACCTCGTAGACCCGCGGGTCGTCGCCGCGCTCGACGATCTTCTTGGCGCGCTTGACCGTCTCGGCCTCGCCGCGTCGCTCGAGCTCGTGGATTATGAACGGGCGGAAGAGCTCGACGGCCATAACTTTAGGCAGGCCGCACTGGTGCAGCTTGAGCTCCGGGCCGACGACGATCACCGAGCGGCCGGAGTAGTCGACCCGCTTGCCGAGTAGGTTCTGGCGGAAGCGGCCCTGCTTGCCCTTGAGCATGTCGGAGAGGGCCTTGAGCGGCCGCTTGCCGCGCCCGCGGATCGCCTTACCGCGACGTCCGTTGTCGAACAGGGCATCCACCGCCTCCTGCAACATCCGCTTTTCGTTCCGCAGGATGACTTCTGGCGCTCTCATCTCCATCAGCTTCTTCAACCGGTTGTTGCGGTTGATGACGCGGCGATAGAGATCGTTGAGGTCGGAGGTCGCGAAGCGGCCGCCGTCGAGCGGCACCAGCGGCCGCAGGTCGGGCGGTAGCACCGGGATCACGTCCATAACCATCCACTCTGGATGGTTGCGGCGTTCCGGGTCATCGTCGCTGTTGCGGAAAGCGTCCACCACCTTCAGTCGCTTGAGGTGCTGCTTCTTGCGGTGCTGGCTGGTCTCAGTTGCCACCTTACGGCGAAGCTCCCTCGCAACCTCATCCACGTCGACCTGCCTAAGGAGATGGCGTACCCCCTCGGCACCGATCTCGGCGTGGAATTCTCCGTCGCCGCTTTCTTTCGCCTGCGCCTTGAGCTCGAAGTACTCCTCCTCGTCGAGGAGCTGCTTGGCCTTGATCTTCTGCTTGCCCGGCTTCACCACTACGTAATTCGCGTAGTAGATGATTTTCTCCAAGTCGCGCAACGTCATGCCGAGCAAGTAGCCCATCTGCGACGGCAGCGTTTTGAAGAACCAGATGTGCGCTACCGGGACTGCGAGCTCGATGTGTCCCATCCGCTCGCGGCGCACTTTGGAAAGCGTCACTTCCACGCCACACTTGTCGCAGATATGGCCGCGGTAGCGAATGCGCTTGAACTTTCCGCAGTGGCACTCCCAGTCCTTGACCGGGCCGAAGATGCGCTCGCAGAACAGACCGTCCCGCTCCGGCTTGAACGACCGGTAGTTGATGGTCTCCGGCTTCGTCACCTCGCCGTAGCTCATCGATCTGATCTGCTCCGGCGAGGAGATCTTCAGCTGGATGAAGTCGAACTCCGTAGGACGAGTCTCGCGGTGCCTTGGGAAGTCGATCATGTCTATCCTCTAGAGTCCAGGGCTGACCTAAATACCATCGTCGCTTTCACCGAGCTCTACGCTGAGACCCAGTGACTGCAGCTCCTTCACCAACACGTTGAAGCTCTCCGGAATGCCGGGGTCGGGTAGGTTGTCGCCTTTCACGATCGCCTCGTAGGCACGCGAACGGCCGGACACGTCGTCCGACTTGACCGTCAGCATCTCCTGGAGTGTGTGGGCCGCACCATAGGCTTCCAGTGCCCAGACCTCCATCTCGCCGAACCGCTGACCGCCGAATTGGGCCTTTCCGGCCAAAGGCTGCTGCGTGACGAGCGAATACGGCCCAATGGAGCGTGCGTGGATCTTGTCGTCCACCAGGTGAGCCAGCTTCATCATGTAGATGTTGCCGACCGTCACCTCCATGGTGAAGAACTCGCCGGTCCGCCCGTCGCGCAGCCTCATCTTACCGGCCGTTGTCAGCCCGGCCCGCGAGATGAACTCCGACAGCGCCTCGTCGAGCCCCTCCTGCGCCGATCTCTTCTTCGCCAGTTTGGCCGCCGCCTCGAAGCCCGCTTTCTCCAGGTTCGGCTCGGCGGAGCGCTGTGCCAGCTCGGTACACGCGTCGACGACGTAATCGCGCAGCTCCCTCAGGTAGTCGGTGACCAGCTTCGAGCTGGTCTCCGCCCCCAGCGAGTCGAGCGTGCGACCCAGACCCAGCCTCGAGCCCGAGGGACGCGTGCCGTCGCCATGGCGGGCCCGCGCTCGCGTCGCGTCTTCACGCAGGGTGTTGATGAACTCGCGGATGTGGACATCGGTCAGCAGGGGTGGCTGCACGGACCCGATGTTCAGGCAGTCGTGCGCCCAGCGGACACCAGCCAGCTTGAGGAGCATTCCGACTTCGTCCTCGGTGGCGCCGTGGAAGACCGGCGTCTTTGCCTCGAACCCGAAGATCCTGGCACACCAGCCGAGGTGCGTCTCCAGGATCTGGCCGACGTTCATTCGCGACGGCACACCCAGCGGGTTGAGGACGATGTCGACAGCCGTGCCGTCGGGCTGGAAGGGCATATCCTCTTCGGGCACGATCCGAGCGATGACACCCTTGTTGCCGTGACGGCCGGCGACCTTGTCTCCGACAGCGACCTTGCGGCGCTCGGCGATGTATACCTTGACCAGCTGCACAACGCCCGGGGAGAGCTCATCCGGCTGCAGGACCTTGTCGATCGACTCTTCTGTCTTTTCCCGAATCCGCTCGATCCGCTGGCGCGATTCCTCGATCACGCGCCGGACCTTCTCATTCGCCCCGGCGCTCTTAACCTTGAGCGCAGTCAGGTCGAGCTTGGAGAAGTCGAGCTCCGCGACGACGCGGTCGCCGAGCTTTTTGCCCTCCTTGAAGTAGGGCTCGATCGTCCCGCGTTTCAAGAACAGCTGTACCGTCTGCCCTGTGAGCAGCTCGCGCAACTCTTCGTCACGCACCTCCGTCACACGCGCGATCTCATCGCGCTCCTGCTCGCGCAGCAGTCCGATCCTTTCGCCGTGCTCCTTCTCGAGCAGTGCGTCATCGATGCGCCGCGAGAAGATCTTCACGTCTATCACGGTACCTGCCATCCCGGGCGGCACCCTCAGCGAGCTGTCTTTTACGTCCTTTGCTTTTTCTCCGAAGATCGCCGTCAGCAGCTTCTCCTCCGGCGACAACTCGGTCTCGCCCTTAGGTGTGATTTTTCCGACCAAGATGTCGTTAGGTTTGACAGCGGCGCCGATACGGACGATGCCACGCTCGTCGAGATCCTTCAGCGCCTCCTCGGAGACGTTGGGGATCTCGCGGGTGATCTCCTCCATGCCGCGCTTGGTGTCGCGCACGTGCAGCTCGAGCTCCTGGATGTGGATGGACGTGTACTCGTCATCCTTCACCAGTCGCTCGCTGATCACGATGGCGTCCTCGAAGTTATGGCCGTACCAAGGCATGAACGCGACGGTGAGGTTCCGGCCCAAGGCCAGCTCGCCGCGGTCGGTGGAGGCGCCATCAGCGATTATGTCGCCCTGTTCGACCTGGTCGCCGACGTTGACCAGTGGCCGCTGGTTGATCGCCGTATCCTGATTGGTACGCCAGAACTTCTTCAGCTTGTAGCGGTCGAACTGGCTCAACTTGGCGAGCGGCTCGTCGCCGCCCGGCCTGCTGATGCCAGTGTCGATCATGATCTCGTCCGCCCTCACCTGGGTGACCACACCGCCGCGCCTGGCGACGACCACGGCACCCGAGTCGCGAGCGATCTTGTCCTCGAGACCGGTCCCGACGAGCGGCCGCGCCGGGAAGAGGAGCGGGACGGCCTGGCGCTGCATGTTCGAGCCCATCAGCGCGCGGTTCGCGTCGTCGTGCTCGAGGAACGGGATCAAGGCCGGCGATACCGCGACGAGCTGATCGGGCGATACGTCCATGTAGTCGATCTGTTCCGGCGGCAGCAGCGGATAGTCGTCGGCCTGCCGGCAAAGGGCGAGCGGGTTGACGAACGTTCCGTCCGGGTTGAGCTCGGCGTTAGCCTGTGCAACGGCGAACTCCTCTTCCTCGTTTGCCGTCAGCCAGATCATTTCGCCACTGACCTTACCCTGCTCGACCTTGCGGTAAGGCGTCTCGATGAAGCCCAGGCTGTTGATCCGCGCGTAGGTCGACAGGCTGGTGATCAGCCCGATGTTCGGGCCTTCCGGCGTCTCGATCGGGCACATGCGGCCGTAGTGCGAGTAATGGACGTCGCGGACCTCGAACCCGGCACGCTCCCTGGTGAGGCCGCCGGGCCCCAGCGCGGAGAGTCGCCGCTTGTGCGTCAACTCGGCCAGCGGATTGGTCTGATCCATGAACTGGCTCAACTGCGAGGAACCAAAGAACGACTGGATCACCGCGCTGACCGTGCGGGCGTTGACCAGGTCGTCTATGTTGATCTGCTCCGGGTCGCTGGCGATCGACATGCGTTCGCGCACGAGGCGCGCCATCCGCGAGAGCCCCACCGAGAACTGGTTGGCAATGAGCTCGCCAACTGATCGCACGCGCCGGTTGCCCAGATGGTCGATGTCATCTACGTAGCCGCGGCCTTCGTGCAGCTCTATCAGGTAGCGGATGATGGCGATGAAGTCGGCCACCGTCAGAATCGTGATCTCTGGGGCCGGCGGTCCCACGCTCAAAAGCCGGAAAGTGTCTCTTAGCCGCTGGTTGATCTTGTAGCGGCCTACCCGGCCCAGATCATACCGCTTCGGGTTGAAGAACAGCCGCTCGATCGCCGTGCGCGCGGTGTCGAGGTTCGGCGCTTCCCCCGGTCGCAGCAGCGAGTAGATCGCGTAGAGCGCGTCCGGCTCGCCGTGGGTCGGGTCCTTTTCCAGTGTGTTCTTGATCAACGGCGACTCGCCGCGGGCGCCACCGGTGAACACCAGGACATGGCGAATCCCCCTCTTGGCCAGTTGCTCGAACAGTTTGCTGTCGAACGCGGCACCCGTTTCGGCCAGAATTTCACCGGTGCCGGCATCGACGACATCAGCAGCGAGCCGCGGATCCTGGCTCCAGTCGCGGCGGTTCGCCAGGTCCTCATAGCGGCCACGCAGCGGTATGCGGATCGGTGTCGAATAGACCCACATCTTCTCCACCCCGGCGCGCTCGATCTGGCTGATCAGCTCGGGCGTGAGCTCGTCGGCCCGTCGGCCCAAGAAGGCGTCGGCGTCGCGATGGATCGGCACCTCCTCGATACCGACCTCGATGAGACGGTTGATCAGGTCAGCGTTGATCGGGTCGCCAAAAGCACCGAGCAAGCGTCCGGTCTCCGGCTGGCGCTGATCGCTGGCCAGCCACGCCTCGTCCTCCTCGAGGTCGAAGCCGGTGAGCACGATGTTCTCGGGCTCACCCTCGTAGGCGGGGTTCGAAACCGAGGCGGCGAGCAAGGTACCCGCAGCCTCGCGGCGAAACTTCCGGTCGCCGGCGACCTCTTCGACCTGCAGCTCACGCACGCCGTAGAACAGATCGAGGATGTCGGGGTCGCCACCGTGCCCGAACGCCCGCAATAGCGCGGTGGCCGGAAACTTCTTCTTCTTGTCGATGTGGACGTGGATGACGTCGTGGATGTCGATGGAGAACTCGACCCACGAGCCCCGGAAGGGGATGATCCGCGCTGAGAAGAGCCTGGTACCGTTCGGGTGTATCGTCTCCTCGAACACCACGCCGGGTGAGCGGTGCAGCTGGCTGACGATGACACGCTCCGCTCCATTGATCACGAAGGTTCCCTGCTCGGTGAGCAGCGGCAGCTCACCCAGATAGACCTCTTTCTCGAGGATGTCGCGCGGTCGCTTCTCGCCCTCGACGTCCTCGTTGATGACGAGGCGCAGCGTCGCCTTCAGCGGAGCGCCGTACGTCATGTCGCGCTCCATGCACTCCTCGACCGTGTACTTCGGCTCGCCGAGTGAGTAGCTGACAAACTCGAGCATGAAGTTCTGCTTGCTATCGGCGCTCGGGAAGATCTCGTTGAAAACGCGCTCAAGCCCGAAATCGCGCCCCATCCCCTCGTCGACATCCCGCTCGAGCAGGGCATCGAACGCCTCGCGCTGAACGTCGAGCAGATTAGGCATTTCCATCGCCGTGGCGAGATGCGCGAACGAGATGACGGGCACGTCGCTCTTCCCGTTGCCGGCCCCGGCCACCAGGGGATCGCGGACCTTGATCTCCGGAATCATCGTCTTGGCCAACGTCTATTCCTCCAAGGAAAGTGCACAGCCAGCGTGTGCCGCCGACCACGGTGGCAACGTCGGAACCCCGTGGCAGCGCCAGTTTTCAGTCGACGGAGACAGTAGGAGGCCCGAAAAAGCACAGAATCCTCCGTCGTCCCGTTGGCTGGCGGGGTTCTGTGTTCTTAGGCACAAGTTGTGTTCACGCCACGTAAGCGGCATAGGCAGCGGAGCCGTCACCTCGTTTCAGTGCAACACTACACCGGCGGTGACCTTCACCACCGGAACGAGAACGCCTCCAGTCCTATTTGAGCTCGACCGTAGCGCCCTGCTCTTCGAGCTTGCCTTTGATCTGCTCGGCCTCCTCCTTGGATGCGGCCTCCTTGATGGTGCTCGGAGCACCATCGACCAGCTCCTTTGCCTCTCTGAGGCCAAGGCTGGTCACTTCGCGCAGCGCCTTGATGACCTGGATCTTCTTGTCACCGACGCCGGCGAGTACAACATCGAACTCGAACTTCTCCTCGGCCGCCTCAACACCGGGAGCGCCCGGCGCGGCGGACGCCATCACGACGGGGGCGGCAGCGGATACACCGAACTTCTCCTCCATCGCCTTTTTCAGCTCCGACGCCTCGAGGACGGTCAGCGAGCCGATTGCGTCAAGGATCTCTTCGACTTTGCTCATGTCTCTCCTACTCGTTCCGTGAGCTGTACTGCTCTCTTGTCTTCCATGTATTCCGAGCACCGGTTGACGGTGTCCGGTGATCAGCGGTCGGTAAGCGCGCTTTGGAAGTTACTGGCCACCGACTACCGACTACTGACTACGTTCCTGCTTTCTCGCCACCTCCTCGACCATTGAGGCAATGTCACGGAGCAATCCATCCAGGATACCCACGATTCCCGCCACCGGTGCGGTCAGCGAGCCGACGATCCCCGCCAACAGCTCCTGGCGCGACGGCAGCGAGGCCAGGGTCATGATCTCGTCGGCCAAGACCACACGTTTCTCGACCACACCGACCTTCAAGGTGGGCCGGTCCTCGTTTTCCTTGGCGAAGTCGCGCAACATCTTCGCCGGCTCGACCGGGTCGTCGGCACCGACGACGAAGCCGGTCGGACCCTGCAGGAACTCCGTGAGGTCGGGCAGGTCGAGCTGCTCGATCGCGCGGCGCGCCAGGCGGTTCTTGACCACGATGAACCGGTGACCCGCCTCGCGGAACCGCCGGCGGAGCTCCGTGATCTCCTTGACGTTGAGCCCCGTGAAGTCGGTCAAATAGAGGACATCCGACCCGCCGAGTGTATCTATCAGCTCGGCGGTCAGTTGCATCTTCTCCTTCTTCGTACGCTGCGCCATGACCGCTCAGTTCTCTCTCATATGTGCCGCAGCCGCGCCTGAGGCTGCAGGCCGTCCGCTCTAATATCGCCGGCTCAAGCTGTCTTGCGGAACTGCGTCGGTTCGATCTTGACTCCCGGACCCATGGTGCTAGAGACCGTGACGGCTCTGACGTAGCCGCCCTTTGCCGCTGCGGGTCGGGCCCGCATCACCGCGTCCATGAAGCCCTTGAAGTTCTCCACGAGCTGCTCGAGATCGAATGACACCTTGCCGATCGGCGCGTGGACGTTGCCGGTACGATCGACCCTGAACTCGATGCGCCCGGCCTTGAGCTCCTTGATCGCCTTGGCGATGTCCATGGTCACGGTGCCTGCCTTGGGCGTCGGCATCAGCCCCCGTGGTCCGAGAACCCGGCCCAGCTTGCCGACTTCCCTCATGGTGTCCGGCGTCGCCACGACGGCGTCGAATTCGAGCCAGCCGTCCTGGATCTGCTTGATGAACTCCGTGCCCACGTAGTCGGCCCCCGCCTCCTCCGCCTCTCGAGCCTTATCGCCTTCGGCGATAGCCAACACGCGTATCGTCTTGCCCGTACCGTGCGGCAGGTTGACCGTACCGCGGACGATCTGGTCGGCGTGCCTCGGGTCGACGTTGAGGCGAACAGCGGTGTCGACGGTCTCGTCGAATTTTGCCGTAGCCGCCTGCTTGACAAGCTCCAAAGCTTCGCGCACGCCGTAGTACCGAGCCGCTTCGCGCGAGTCCGCTGCCGCGCGATACCTTTTTCCGTGCTTAGGCATCAGTCTGCCACCACGATTCCCATCGAACGCGCAGTGCCCTCGATCATCCGCATCGCGGCTTCGACCGAGCCGGCGTTGAGGTCCTCTTTCTTGATCTCAGCGATCTTCTTCACCTGATCACGGCTCACCGTGGCTACTTTCGTCCGATTCGGTTCGCCGGACGCCTTGTCGATCCCCGCTTCCCGCTTCAGCAGCACCGCCGCCGGCGGCGTCTTGGTGATGAAGCTGAAGGTACGATCATGGTAAACTTCGATCTCCACCGGGATCAGGATGCCGGGTTGACCCTGCGTCTTGGCGTTGAACTGCTTGCAGAAGTCCATGATGTTCACGCCGTGCTGGCCCAAAGCGGGGCCCACAGGCGGTGCCGGGGTCGCCTGACCGCCGGGGACCTGCAGTTTGATGAATCCGATTACTCTCTTCTTGGGCTTTGCCACGGGAACCTCAGTATCCCTTCAATTGCGTGTAATCCAGCTCGACCGTCGTCGACCTGCCGAACAAGGAGACCTGGACCTTGACCTTCCCCTTCTCCTGGTCGATGTGCTCGATCGTGNNNACCGACTGTCCGACGTAGAAAGGAATCCGCGGCTCTTCCTCGAGCTCGGTCTCCTGCACGGCGGTTTCGATGCCGAGGATCTTGTTAATCTCGTCGTCCCGCAGCGGCTGCGGCATCGTGCCGCCGCCGACGAACTTGATGACGCCCTGGATATTGTTGATCTCGTGCAGCGTCCTCTCGTTGAGGACCATCTTGACCAGGACGTAACCGGGATAAAGCCGTTTGCTCTTGGCGACTTTCTTACCGCCTTTGACCTCTACGACATCGTGGGTCGGGACGAGGACCTCCTGGATCTCCTTCTCTTCGATGGAGTCTCCATCCTCCTCCTCGATCTTACGAACGATCAGAGTCCTGACTTTGTTCTCGTGGCCCGCGTACGTCTGTATCGCGTACCACCTAGCCTCCTGTTCAGTGGCCTGATCGTTCATTCAGCCTCAAGCACCTAGGGTGCTGATTATAGCGTCAACGAGCTGGCGGAATATGAGGTCCATAAGACCGATGATGCCCGCCACCACCAGCACGAAAATGATGATGACGCCCGTGGCGTTGCGGAGCTGGTCGAAATCCGGCCAGGTGACCTTCTTCATCTCCGGCGGCACGGTACCCAGGAATTCGCGAAACTGACTCAGTCGCTCGATCATCGCGGTGACCGCTATTTCGTCTCTTTGTGCTTCGTGTGCTTACCGCAGCGCACGCAAAACTTCTTGTATTCGACCCGCTCGGGGTGCTTCTGCCGATTCTTGGTCGTGTTGTAGTTGCGCGACTCGCACTGCGTGCACGCGAGCGTGATCTTAATCCGATTGTCAGCCATTTGTCTTCCAGTGCGTCAGTGCGTCGGTGCGTCGGTCTCTGGCTGTCTACCGGCGTACCGGCGTACCGGCGTACCGCTTACTCCAAGATTTTCGTTACGACGCCGGCGCCGACCGTGCGA
>JABAOC010002656.1_pt1 | contig 55994 bp, 48 predicted proteins | sample 7062161 | NCBI WGS metagenome assembly JABAOC01 (sample SAMN14538625, study PRJNA623070) | marine sediment metagenome | biome: marine biome [ENVO:00000428]; feature: marine pelagic biome [ENVO:01000023]; material: deep marine sediment [ENVO:00002113] | place: India: Gulf of Khambhat ... | reverse complement strand
GCGTTTTATGCGGTTTGCGTTCACCATTCAAAAAACGGCTCCGCAAACAGAGAAAAAAGAAAAAAGGGGGGAAGGGAAATGAATATGCGGGTGATTTCTCCACGAGGATAATCTTGCATATTGACATGGATCACTTCTACACTGCAGTGGAAGAACGTGAACACCCCGAATATAGGGGAAAACCGGTTGTCGTTGGTGCTGACCCAAAAGAGGGTAAAGGACGCGGCGTCGTAAGCACAAGCAACTATTTAGCAAGAAAAGCTTGTGTCAGATCAGGTATACCTATTAGCAGAGCTTGGAAACTCTGCCCAAAAGCCATCTATCTGACACCGAATTTTCCCTTATACAAAAGGGTTTCCAAAGAAATCATGGAAATAGCAAGGAAGTACGCGGATAAGTTTGAGCAGTGGGGAATAGATGAAGCTTTTTTGGATGTAAGCACAAAAGTGAAAGATTATACCGAAGCTGAAGCGTTGGCCCGAAAGCTCAAACGCGAGATAAAAGAGAAAGAAAATCTCACATGCTCAATAGGTATAGGACCTAACAAGCTTATCGCTAAAGTAGCCAGCGACCATCAGAAGCCAGACGGCTTAATTCTAGTCAAAGAAAAAAAGGTGAAAGAATTTTTGGCGCCCCTTCCAGTTCGCAAGCTCCTGTGGATTGGACGCAAAACAGAGGCTAAACTCAAAAAAATGGGGATAAATACAATCGGCGACTTGGCAAATTTTGATTCAACAGTGCTCGTTGCCACTTTTGGATTAATGGGCAAACAAATGTACTTGTCAGCGAATGGCAATGACCCTAGCGAGGTGGAAACAAGAGGTGGGGTTAAATCAATAAGCCACGAAACCACTTTTGAAGAAGATACCCGCGACGTAGAATCTGTGTTAAAGGCTTTAGGCTCGCTCACCACAGAAGTGGTCAAAGAGGTTATGGAACAAAAGCTTTTTTTCAAAACAGTAACAGTTAAAATCCGCTACGCCAACTTTGAAACTTACACCCGCAGTAAAACATTAGCGTACATAACTAATCGTTTGTTAGACTTGCAAAAAACAGCGAAGAAACTGCTTAAGGCTTACCTTAAAACTGAGAGAAAAATTCGACTAATAGGCGTGAGAGTCTCAAACTTTGTTAAAGGAGAAAAACAAAAAACTCTCTTGTAACTCCACATTTGCTCATCTGTGGCATGTACAAATCAGCTTAATTCATTTATTTTTGGATTTGTTTCTCCTTTTATGTCAAGGTTCTTTGCTTCTTGGACCTGCAACATACAATTTACTTGATAAGCGTCGTTGAGGATTTTATAGTTTATCATCTTAAGGAAAGCGGCGTCGATGGAAATGGGCGAATCAGAGGCGAAGATGCCAACATCCTTCATTACGATTTCACCTGGAGCTGCTAAGCAATCACAGTACTGGGTGATATCCTTGGCGAAACTCACGTATGCCACTTTTTTGCTTTTGAAGGTTGAAAGCACTCCATAAGCCGCCGACGCAAATGCCTTGCAAAGATTCTCCTTATTTACAAGCTTTATAGCGCCAGTGGGGCAAACCTCTTCACAAATGGGGCAACGCATACACAAAGACGAGATGATTCGGGATTTTTCTTTTAAAATCTCAGGCAATTCCATCGGGCAAGCTTCCTTGCACTTTTCGCAACCGATACAATTCGCCTCATCAATTTCCAATCCTACTGTCCTATGCTGCCGTAGTTTGCCAGCTCGTGATGTGCAACCCATGCCCAAGTTTTTTATGGCACCGCCAAAACCGCTGAGCTGATGCCCCTTAATATGCGATACCACTATCATTGCATCTACCTCGGCGATGACCCCCGCTACTTCAATCTCGTTCAATATGCCCTTGGTCTTGACTATTTTGTAGTTCTCGCTTCGAAGCCCGTCAGCAACTATGAAAGGCGCCTTGTTGTACCCATTTGTCAACGCCGTTATCATGTGGTCATATGCGTTATTCCGTTGCGCCTTGTAGTACGTGTTGGCATCGGTTAGGAAAGGCTTTCCTCCAGCTTCTTTGACTCTGCGTACTATGTCGTGGACAAAAAAAGGCTGAACATAATAAGGGTTGCCTAACTCTCCAACGTGAAGCTTTATGGCTACAAGGTCGTCTTTTTCGACGCAGTTAAATGTGCCTGCCGCATCATATAGACGATTAACCTCCTTCATCAAATCAAGTGAAGTGTCCCATTTAACAAAATGAACAGTCACCAATCCTTCCTCCAAGTTGAAATAATACAAGCAGAATTGGTATTTAAAAGGAGGAGCAGAACTAGTCCACTTCAGACTTTCCGGGTGCAATATCTGGCGGGTCCGGTGGGATTTGAACCCACGGTTTCCGGCTCCGAAGGCCGACGCCTTAATCCGTGCTAGACTACGGACCCCTTCTTTACAGAGAAGAATAACGTAATACCATTAAAAGATTTACGAAAATTCTTATTAACCAACATAACATTAAGTTTTGTTCGCTGTACGGCGGGCCGGTAGCTCAGCACGGCTGGAGCGTTCGACTGATAATCGAAAGGTCGCCGGTTCAAATCCGGCTCGGCCCACTCCCATTTTGCTGCATGCCTAAAAGCCTCTTATCTAATCAGCCTTTTACGTAGCTGTGTTTTTAGTTTGGTGATGCAATATTTAATTAAATACTGTGTGATGCTTGCAGTCTTCCGTGAAATTGAGCATTTTTCAATTTAGTGGTTCCAAAGTTTTATAAATTGAAAAGTCTAGAGGACTATCCTAAGGAGAAGATTTTTTGGTTGAAGATAAAGAAATGCTAGAGGAACTGAAGAAGATCCGCGCCGCACTTGAAACTAAGCCTCCTTCACCACCGCCAACAGGATTATGGAATGAATTTAAATCCTTCTTAGAAACCTATAGGGTTCTGGGGCTTGCAGTTGCTTTTATTATGGGTGTCTACTTAGGCGGACTCGTACAATCTTTGGTAGCTGACCTATTGATGCCTATAATCGGGCTATTAATTCCGGGACTCGGTAACCTTGCGACTTGGAAAATCCCTGTTCCAGCAACGACTTTAGATGCTAGTGGCAACCCTCCTGCAAACTATACGGGGCAACTATTCGGTGTAGGTCCCTTCTTGGTGGCTTTGATAACCTTCATCATCGTCGCCTTTGTAGTCTTTATCATAGTTAAGGTAACGAAGAAGTGGGGTATCAAATAAGCAGACTGCAGTTCTGTTTGGCTGAAGCTTAACTGAGACCTGTCTGCAAGTGGCATTGCAGTGCCTGGTTCGATTTTCTCATTTTTTTCTTAAAAACGTTTCCAGAGAATCAATTAATGGTTAATTCAAAGAAGGTGAATCTGCTGGTCAAGCATAAAACTTCTATCTATTCACTTTTTGTTGGCAGATCAATATAGTGACGGTGACAAGTTTGTATATTTGAATTTGGTCTTTGATTTAGTCTGGCAAATTTCAAAGGATCTCAATTTATTAAGTTCTGGACAGCTTTCTACACATTGCTATTTATAGTTATTTTAAAATTTAATCCTGTACTGAAAAATAAAAAAGAAATGGATTTTTTACTGTCATTGACTCTTAACTCGATCTCGTGCAGCGCTGCTGTTTATGGATGCAGCAGCAGCCAATCCACTAAAGCCTGCTCCCAGCAAAGTTTCCGTAGGCAAGGCAAACAGAATTGTATTGCTCTGATCTTTGCTCACGTCACTAAGAGTTTCTAGGATTCTGAGTTGAAGAGCTATTGGATTCTTCTGCATGTTATCAGCAGCTTTTCTCAAAGTTTTCGATGCTGTGAGTTCAGCATTAGCTTTGATAACTATGGCTCTGGATTCCCTTTCAGCCTCAGCTTGCACCGCAAAGGCTCTCTGCATGTCTGATGGCAACACTACGTCTTGCAGTTCTATTTTCTGGATGTCTACGCCCCATTCTTTGGTATAGCTGTCCACAATCATCTTCATCTTTTCCGCTATTACTTCTCTTTTCTCAAGTAGCTCATCTAAGCTGTATTCACCCACAATATTTCTCAAGGAAGTTTGGGAGTAGCTTCGGATAGCCGACCAGTAATCCTGTACACCCAGAATAAGTTTTTCAGCATCTTCAATCTTGAGGAAACCCACCGAATCAATTTTTACAGAAATGTTATCTTTAGTAATTGCGCTCTGTCCTCTAAGATCGAAAGTCTGCACTCTCATATCCAGTCTAATCAGTGAATCTATAAAGGGCGCTTTCGTATGAATTCCGCCCCTAACGATTTTAATGATTTTACCGAATCTTATTACTGTCACGGTCTGCCATTGCTTAACTATGTAGATCATGCTGGGAAAAATTAGAACGACTATGATAATAATGAACGATAGAATAACCCAACCTACTATATCTAACACGCTTTTTCACCCCCTTTTTCTAACAATATTCATAGTTTAACGGTTAAATTTTTGGGATCAAATCGTGAGGCTAGGAAAGATAACGCTGAACACGAACTTGAGAATTAAACCGTAGTATTTCAAAGTCGGTTCTCCCTCACAAAGGCTTTTAAAAAGACCACGCCTTCTTGTATTTTCACAAGTGATATTCATGCCTGAGCAAAGCCAAAAGGCAAATTACGGTTTATCCGATTTGCTTAAGGCTTCATGGATGCGTTCATCAATAAAACTTGCCATAATCGCAATAATTGCAGGATTAGTCATAATTTGGTTTCTAAAAATCTTCAATATTCCAGCGACGCCTTTGTTCTCTGAATTGGAGAACTTTTTTAAAACTTATGGACTTACAGGCATTTTTCTTGCAACCATCTTGGCTGGAACGATTGTGCCTCTAGGAAGCCCTGCTTTGGTTGTAGCTGCTTCACTCTTCGTCCATCCCATATTACTAATTCTGGTTGCCACAACAGGCTTTACCATAGGCATGTCAATCAACTATGGCTTGGCCTTTCGACTTGGAAGACCGTATGTCCAAAAACGAATATCGGCTGAACGTCTCGAAGAAATTACGTTGGTCTGGAAAAAGTGGGGTTGGTTAATTTTCGCCATGTTCGGTTTAATCCCAATCTTCCCCGTGGAGCTGCTTGCATTCATATGCGGTTTCCTCAAAACAAGCATAACCCTTTTTCTAGCGCTAAGCTTTGTGCCTAGATTCATTACTTTCGCCCTTCTAGTTTATTTAGGGCAGTACATGGGAACATGGCTCGGTGCTGTTTGAGCTTTTAGCTCTTCATATGTCGGTTGGAACATGCACACCATTTAATTAGTGGAAAATTAATCTAAAAGACTATGGAGAAATGAAGCTGTGGTTTCATTAAGAGCATTAGCTCCTTCACTAACGCGAATTACTATTGCTGGAGCAGTAGGCGCTGCACTGCACATAGGACAAGGAAACTGTGATTTGATAGACGCGAAAGCCGTTGAGTTTTCAAGAGCTGTTCTAGCGCAAACAGATATCGACGGCGAAATCATCTGCTGCGAAGGTCCAAAAGACCATGCGCCAGCATTTACAACCCGAGAAAAAGTGGGAACGGGACGAGGACCAAAAGTAGAGTTCGTCGTAGACCCTGTAGACGGCACCACTGCTGCTTCAAAAGGTAGAAAAGATGCCATATCCGCTTTAGCTTGTGCCCCTGCAGGTGGATTTCAAATTCTTCCTGACGACGGATATTACTTTAAAGTTGCCACTGATGGGTATTCCAAAGGCAAAATTTCCTTAGATATGTCCCTTGAAACAATTATTCGCACGATAGCGCGGGAGAAAAATCGACCTCTTTCCAATTTGACTGTGATAATGCTGGAACGTCAGAGGCACATGGACATGCTACGAACCCTTAGAAAACTTGGAGTGCGGATTATACTTATTCCAGATGGGGATATTGCAGGCGCTGTTGTCTCATGTATTCCTCAGTCTGGTGTTGATTTGCTTTTGGGTGCTGGTGCGGGTCCAGAAGCAACTATTGCTGCTACAGCTGTGAAGTGTCTGGGTGGAACAATGCTTGTAAAAGTTTGGCGGGATAAAAAAGATGACGCTGAACGGATGGATAGGTTGGAGCTGGTAGGTGTTAATATAGAAAAAGAATATAATCAAGACGAGTTGGCAAAGGGAAAGGAACTCGTGTTTGCCGCTTCAGGCATCACGAAAGGCGAACTTTTGGACGGCGTACGTTTAATTTCAAACGGCGCGGTGGTACAATCAATCTGCATGCGGCTACCAAGCGGAACGGTAGAGAGTTCTGAAACGACCCTGCGCTTTAGGGGACATCCAGTGTACAAGCAGTTTTTAACTTCTGAAAACCATATCATGGAGGAAACATAGCCTTAAAGTTGGCCAACAACTGCAGACACAGAGTATAAACAAATACATGGCCACTGAGGATAGACGTAATATTCCCAAAAAACAAGAGGTTAATCATATTAGGATTAGTTCAGTTTTTTTACCAAAGTATGCTCTATGTCATGCTTAAATATTTGCTCTGGGTTCTTTTAATTTGTGTTTTAAATGGGAGGGTAGAGTGTGCCCGCTATAGAAGTTGGTAGGGTATGCATTAAGGTGGCTGGTCGTGAGTCTGGAAGAAAATGCGTAATTGTTGATGTAATGGATAAGAGTTATGTTGTGGTAACAGGACCAAAAAAAGTCACAGGAGTAAAACGCCGAAGGGTTAACATAAACCATGTTGCACCGACGGAAGACACATTTCAGATTAAGAGAGGTGCTTCCGACGACGAAGTAACTCAGATGATAAAGGCTGATGGCAAACTAGAAGAAATGGCTGCAATCACGAAACTAGTGTAAACTCTTAATACTCCAAATCTTCTTTTTCTAAATCTCAAGGAGTATGAAACTTTCATATGCCTAGAACAGTGCCTCCGTGGAAAACCCAACGTAAAATGATTTTAAAAGCAGAGGATACTACCCACCCCGAGCACGGGAAACCACCATCTGAAAGACCCACAGAAGATTACATACGCTATGGTGTAATTAATTTGGATAAGCCTGCCGGTCCAACAAGCCATGAAGTCGCTGCATGGACAAAAAAAATCCTGAATTTAAATAGGATAGGTCACGGAGGGACCTTGGATCCGAAAGTCACTGGCGTGCTGCCCATTATGTTGGAAGACTCCACAAAAATCGTTCAAGCCCTTCTTAACAGTGGCAAAGAATACATATGCGTTATGAAACTTCACGGAGACGCCGAAGAAACGCGCGTTAAGCAGATTCTAGAAGAGTTTCAAAACCAAATTTACCAACGACCACCTTTACGCGCGTCGGTAAAGCGACAACTACGAACAAGGCGCATTTACTATATAGACTGCCTTGAAGTTAACGCACGAAATGTTCTCTTCAAAGTTGGCTGTGAAGGTGGAACTTACATACGTAAACTCTGTTACGACATCGGAGAAATCCTAGGAGTCGGCGCTCACATGCAAGAACTCCGCAGAACACGTGCAGGCCCTTTCGTGGAAAATAGCAGTAGCCGAGTTACGTTGCATGATGTGGCTTACTGCTTTTGGGAGTGGGAAGAGAAAAAAGACGAGAAACTACTGCGGAAAATCATTCAACCTATGGAAACGGCGCTGGATTTAATCCCTAAAATCGTCGTCAGAGACTCAGCTGTCGACGCTTTATGCCACGGCGCTAACCTCACTGCACCCGGAGTCTTGTCAGCTGAAACTGGTATCAAAAAAAACTCCATGATTGCAGTTTTAACTATGAAAGGAGAAGCAGTAGCTCTGGCGAAGGCTTTTCTCTCTACAGAGGAAATTATAGATTTGAAGCATGGCACCGTAGCTAGTCTCCAGCGCGTAGTAATGCCAAGAGGCACATACCCAAGAGTATGGAAAAGCGGTAGCGTGGAATGAGCGAAAAACGAAACCATGACGTAGAACACTATTTCACTGCTACTCCTAAGTCTGAAGCCAAGTTCGGGATGATTTATACCCGTTTGCGAGGCAAGACCTTTAAGTTCCTAACTGCCTCAAGCATTTTTTCAAAGAAACAGATTGACTTGGGAACAAGATTGCTTATCGAAACTATGCAACTGCCAGAATTAGGTGCTGTCTTGGACTTGGGCTGTGGCTACGGACCTGTCGGTGTTGTCGCTGCCATATTAAATCCTCAACTACGCGTGATAATGACAGACGTGAATATACGCGCTATCCAACTTGCAAGGAAAAACCTCAGAATAAACGAGGTTCATAACGCCGAAGTCCGTCGTGGCTACCTGTACGAGCCAATCAAGGATTTAGCGTTTAAATGTATTCTATCAAACCCCCCAGTAAGTACGGGTATGCAAACTGTGCAAGCAATAATAACTCACGCACCTAGAGCCATGGCTAGCGAATCCACTTTCCAGATTGTTATCCGATCCAAAATTGGAGCTAAAACTTTGCCTGCTACTTTCCATGAGACTTTTGGTAATTTCGAGGTTCTAGCGAGAAAAAGCGGCTACAGAGTGCTGATCGCAAAAAAACAGTAGCTCCTTTTTTTAATTAAATGCTTTTGTAATGATTTAAGTTGAGTGATAAAACTATAATAAAAATGATTAACATGATTCGACGTTCAATATCAGCGGCTTTTAATTAGGAAAGAAACAGACTATGAAAATCTCCTTTTGAAAAGAAGGAGCATCATTTAGTTGCAAATGACTGTTTGGTGTAAGCATTGTTTTGATCAAGAACAGGATGACAGACTAAGCAGTCCTAATGCCTATTTGTCTACACATTTGCTTCCAAGCGGGCATTCTAAGCTTCTATGTTTCTTGCAGAACTCTAAGTTTAATCGCACAAGCTGAGATTCGAAGCGTTCAACGTCTTCAATATTTAGACCTATTCTTTGTGCAGTTAGGACGGCCATGGGCGAGGGGTTAGGCTTTGCTTTTTTCCATATTCCTCTAAGTTCCCTCAAGAATATATTGACGCCCACTGGACCGACGCCCTTGAACTCCTGAATGCGGTTTTCCAAATCGCTTGGGCTCTTGGATTCTGAATGAAGCTTTTCCAAGTTGCCGTATTTTTCTTTGAGGGTTTTCGCTATTACTAAAAGTTTTCTGGCTGTAGAGAAGTCGTATCTGGTGTAGCCACCAGAGTCTAACACTTCAACTAGTCGATCCCAACCGGCATGCAATATGGCATCTGGACTTGTCAGTTTTTCTTGTTCAAAATTGAGGTAAGTCTCTTTGGCGGTTTCAGATGAGATTCTTTTGGCAAAGAGCACAGAGGCCAAGAACCATTTGAACCGGTCCTCAGCTTGGGTTAGGTCGAGACCGAGTTCGTCTGAATAGCTTCGAAGTTTCGAGAGGGCGCGCTTAACGCTCATGCACAGCACCCTCTATTAGGCAGAAATATTTATACTTAAAACATAATCGGAAAATCGGCGACTGCTCTTATGGGGAAATGTTTGATTTGTAGCGAAAAAGCCATGACTATCTCAGATAGTTTGGGTGTTTGTCTAAAATGTATAAGAGGGAAGCATGAAAAAGCCCTTGAGATTGCGCAGAAGGTGCATGCAAAGAGCCGTGCGGTTTTTGGTTTGCCCTCTGAACCGCCAAGAGATACTAATGGAATACCTTGTGGTGTTTGCGCCCACAATTGTGTAATTAGGGCCAATAATGCTGGTTTTTGTGGGCTTGTCTGGAACATTGGCGGGAGTCTGATTCGTTTTGGTGGCACCGCTGAGAAAGGAATTTTAACTTGGTATTATGATAGGTTGCCAACCAACTGTGTCAGCTGGTGGTTCTGCCCAGGCTGCACTGGAAACGGCTATCCTAAATACGCTTATAAACCAGAGGCTGAGGATGACTACGCTAACTTGGCGGTTTTCTATGGAGCTTGTAGTTATGATTGCCTTTTTTGTCAGAACTGGCATTATCGTAGCCTATCTGCGAAGCACGAGCCCGTAATGAGTGCTCGGGCTTTAGCAGCTAAGGTGGACAAACATGTTTCATGCATATGCTTTTTTGGAGGCGACCCCTCACCCCAGATGCCGCATTCGCTTGAAGTGAGTCGCATAGCCCTAGAAAAAGCAAACGCTGAAAAACGTATCCTTCGCGTCTGTTGGGAAACAAACGGCTACATTAATCCAAAATTCGCGGAGAAAGCCGCAAAATACGCCTTAGAGAGTGGCGGCAATATAAAATTCGACCTGAAAACTTGGAACGAAGAGTTAAACATTGCCTTATGCGGAGTTTCTAACAAGTCCACGCTTGAAAATTTTAAGATGATGGGAGAAAAATTCTATAAAAAGCGAAAGGACCTACCAGCGCTCTGCGCTAGCACATTGCTTGTGCCAGGCTATATAGACGCGGAAGAGATTGAAAGCATCGCCCAATTCATAAGCGAAATAGACCCGAACATTCCATACACGCTGTTGGCTTTTTATGCGAATTATGTCATGAAGGACCTGCCAGCCACAAGTAGAAAACAAGCATTAAAATGTCAGAAAGCAGCTGAAAAACACCTAACGAACACAAGAATAGGAAACACCCATCTACTTTTGTAAATAAAGAAATTAAAAACACTATCATAGACGCTCTCTTTGGATAGGAAATAACACAGTGTTTTAAGCGAATACAGAAAATACAAATGTCTATGAGCCATACTGTACGTTTACTAAGCAGAAAAGAGATAAACATCTTGTAGGAATACGGGTATAGTTCCCCGTGCCGGGGTCTCCTAGCCAGGTAGGGAGCAAGCCTGGAGATGCTTTAATTTGGCAGAGCAACAAGCAGCTTGTGGCCTCTCGGGGCCGCGGGGGTTCAAATCCCCCTCCCGGCGCTCTTAAATTAAGAGCTTCTTTAAAAAAATTTGAAAAAGATTATTTTGAAGGACCCATTTTGATAGGCGACTAGGTAGCTTGTTAATGCCATTATTGGTTAAACCTATTTTGGCTGCTTTTTTCCGTTTTTTTGTTGAGACTAGTTTTCGGTTGTGGTTGTTTTTTCATCTTTTGGTTTACATAGCAGATTTTTCTTAATGAGATCTCTAACTTCATCTAGGAAATCTTCGTCATATTCCAGTTTTAAAAATGGGGTGCGTTGTTCTTCAAAGCCTTCTGGCAACTCAATTTTTAGGTTTATGAAAGGTTTTCCAATAGCCATTTCAAATTCTCGTTTTTCTTCTTCATATTCCTTTTGTGAGAGAGACTTCCTTTGGAACCATTTTTTGATTTTCCACATTTACTTCACGTACCCATTAATCCGAATCTGAATATTAGATAGAAGCTCGAAAAGCCCAATTGAATGAGAGATGTAATTACCCCTATCTTTGTGAAATCTCCAAACTTCACTGAAATTTTTTCACGTTTAAGCGTACCAATCGCCATCATCATTACCGCGCCGCTGAATGGTGTAGTAGCTCCTCCAAGATTTGCCCCCAAGATAAGTGCGGACCAAACAGCATTTAAATTTAAGCCCAAACCCGCTTGAGCCCCAATTATAGGAGTGAAAGTTAAAGCTACAGCTATATTACTAACAAAAGCACTTAAAACTCCACTAAACCACAATGTCATTTGGGTCGCTATTAGGGAGCTACCCCCAGCAAAATTGAAAAGCTGCATTGAAAGGTCACTTAAGAACTGTGTTCTTTCTAGACCTGCAATGATGAACATAAATCCCGCGATAAAAAAAACTGTTTCCCAATCTAATTCTCTAAAAATTTCGGCGGGATCCACTTTGCAAAATAACAGTGCGAGAATACCGCAGCCCAAAGCAACTGCTTCAGCTCCTACACCTATTTGATCCAGAGTCAAGAAGAGAATTATTAAGATAACAAGAACGAAGGTAGATCTTTGGAAAATTTGTTTATCTTTTATGCCTTCCCTAGGATCATATTCTGGCAACACTTTTTTCTCCCCCAATCGCGATCTGAAAATGAAGTAAAGTGCTGCAATTGTCAATATCCATAAAACAACTTCGCCCAAACCCAAAAAGCTTAAAAAGTCAGCAAAGCTGAGTCCTGCATCTATTCCAACAATCATGTTGCTTACTGAACCTATTAATGTGCTGGTTCCGCCGAGATTTATCATAACTGCCGCGGAAAGGAAGTACGGTGTTGGATCATAATTTAAAAGCTTGGTTATAGTCACGGTGGCTGCTGCAACGAGTAACATCGCGGTGGGGTCGCTTAGAAACATTGAAACAAGAGCAGCAACTACGCAGACTGCAACAAAAAGTCTTCCAGGGTTTCCACGAGAAAATTTTATTGCGTATAATGCAAAAACGTTGAACAAACCGCCTCGTTTCGCTACTTCCACTACAATCATTGTCCCGATTAAAAGTCCTATAAGTCGAAAATCTATGAATTCTAAAGCGTCTTGATAAGTGAAAGTGCCATATTGGATTCCAAACCAAGCAACAAGTACGGCACCGATTAAAGCAGCAACAGATAACGAAGTAAGCTCCAAGATCGATATAAGAATTATAAGCACATAGATGAGGAGTAAGATCAGGACAATTGTGTCCATGCTTACTCACTTCTCTTATCCTGTCTCACTTGTGAAACGTAATCAGCAAAAGACTCTGCTTTATCTTCGATAATCTTGTATATTGTCCTGCCGATATCATAGATGAAAAGTATGATTAAGCCGAGTCCAACATAAACTGTGACTGCAGAAAGGTAAATTCCCACATTATTGATGGTCTCTAAAAGCGGGGCTATCGCTGTGACCACAAGAACTATGACTATTATGTAAACGATCTCTCTTGCAGCTCTCTTGGAAGAATGCTCTTCTTTGACTCCTAACTTTTTGGTTATCACATCTGTAAATATATCGCCTAGTACCAAACCATCTGTTAATGCCCGTATCAGAAAAATAACCATGATTATCATTGTGAGAATCCACACAAGCGTAGAAGCTTCAGTGTTTATGCCTGGAATAATTAGGCTCGGCAACGTCGGAGGTACAAATGCGCTAATCACCCAAAAGATAATCGCCATTATAAGATTCGTTACCAATCGTGGCAATCTACGTCGTATTTCTTCTCCTCTATTTTTCATGTAAGTAGCTCCTTAACCGAGAAATGGAAAAGTAAATTCCATCCAATAGAGTTTTTGAGACAATATAAAAGGATTGCCACTTTTATTTGAATATCTACAGGTTTTTTTCTAACTCTGAGGTTGAGGTTTTTAATACTTGAATACAATGCTTCTTACAGTTGAAGCTCAATTTAATAGAGAACATCAATTCTCTGTTTATTGATTGTGAATTTGGGAATGAGATTTATTTCTCAATGCTATTGTAATAGCCTATTTATTGGAGGCGAAAGGTCGAGATGTCTAAGACAGGTTTGGATGAAGACGATTATTTAATTCGAATAATGCAGAAAGACCTCGATAGAATAATTGCCAATGAAGCAGGAATTGCCCCTTCGCATCCAATTGAAACACGAAGAGCAATGAACGCGATTCTTGCGGAATCTGTCCGAACGCAAAGATTGTATTTCGTAGTTCGTTCAATTCTTATGTCTTTGATAAGCGCCTTAATTTATTTCTTTGTAGTTTTGTCTTTGGGCACAATAGACGCAGTTCAAGCGGCTTTGTTAGGCATTTTTGTTTTCATCACTGCACTCGTGGTTTCTAGACTATTTGACAAGCAAATAGTTACTGCGTCTAAAAAGATTATCCGCTTTTTGAACAAGCATGAAAGGCTCAGAACGTTTGTTTTGAGAAAGCTATAGAGCTGCAGTTTTTTATGTATAGAAAATTATCTTTATTGAGGCTGAAATGTTCAGAAGAGCAGCTGACAAAGCAGAAGTGAAACAATTACCTGAAATTAATGCAAGAAATTCAAATTGGAAAATTGCTGAAAAATGGATGAATAACATTAAAAACCCTTATTTTTTACAGTCAGACTAATATAGTGTTCCCTGCAATATAAATGAAAGTCGGAATTCCAAAGAGGAAGAGTTAGATCGGCTGCGTATCGTACGCTTTTTGCTTTTTCTCGAGTCGTTCTGATTAGTGGACTATTTAGTCAGTCAAATTACACCTGACCTGAGGGTCGCAAAAATGGGTAAGAGAAAAGTTAAAAACGAGGGAAACCTTGAAAAAATGGTGCTGCCAGCTTCAACTGATGTTCTAGGTATAGCTGCAAAGATACTTGGTGCTGAAAGGATTTTGGTGAAGTGCCAGGATGATAAAGAGAGAGTGTGCAGGGTTCGAGGAAAACTGAAGAGGCGAGTCTGGATACGTGAAGGCGACATTGTTTTGGTTTCTCCCTGGGATTTTCAGTCGGATACTCGAGGCGACATATTTTGGCGTTACAGAAAAAACCAAACTGAATGGTTGAGAGGTCACGGTTACCTTAAAATGTAGAATAAAAAAGGGTGAATGCGAAAGTGAAACGTAAAAAATCTTCAGGCGAATATCTTGCTTTTCTTTCCGCAAAGTACGAGGTTGACCCTGACGCTTTTTTCTGTGCTTTACTCTCAGCTGGAGAAAACCAAAAATCCAGATGTGGGCACCTTTCAATAGAATGTCGAGGCAAAGTCAAAGAGAAGATATTCTTTTTGATTACTGAAAACTCTCAGGTTGTCGCCCAGTTATCCGTTTCGTCATCATTCTTATCAAAAGAGGGTAATCCCATTAGAACTTTCATGGAAACTGAAATGGTTCGCAAACACAAAGCCAAAAAAATCAGGACTCCTGCTTTCTATTCAATTCAAGATTTGCGAGCCGGAATGAAACATGTTAGCCTAAAAGCTAGAGTTCTAGAAGTTACCCAACCTAAACAGGTTTTCACCAGATATGGCAACTACGCCAGTTTGGCTAAAGCAGTTATAGACGATGGAACAGGAAAAATCAAACTTTGCTTATGGAACGACCAGATAGACACTGTCTCAGCTGGAGCCACTGTCAAAATAGAAAACGCAAGAACATCAACCTTCAAAGGCGAAAGACAACTAAGCCTAGGAAAGACCGGAACAGTCAGCAACATAGAACACTTTGACGGAATTATGCCAACGTAGCTATAACAGTCAAATCTCAGCAATTAAACAATTTTTCCTTTTGCTAGGTTTCTAATTATTTCATTCTATCTTTTCTGCGATTTATTGATTAGAGTGTTTTTGTTTTTCAGTGCAAGGTTTTGTTTTGAAATAATATTTGGGAAAAGTAAGTTAAAGAAATAGGGAAAGAAGCCTAAACGTTAGACCTCCAATTAAAATTGCCGATGCGATGTTCGCTAATGATATGGTTATGGCGGCTTTCCATCCGAACTCTTTTGCCAAGATAGCTATTGTAGATAGGCAGGGAATGTAAAGCAGTGATACCATAGCAAGTGTTATTAGCTGAACAGGAGTGGTGAAGAGTAGTGTAAGATCTGTTGACCCGATAATTGCTACAACCCCAAGGATGATAAACTCCTTACGTACTATTCCAAGTATCAGTAATATGCCGGTTATCGCGGGCAATCCGAGCCAAATTACTGTCAGTGGGGACATAGCATTGCTGATAGGTGCAAGCAAATCTAGAGTATATAGCACTTGAACCAAAGCGCTACCAACTATGTAAATTGGGAATACAATATATATTATTGATTTAGTTCTTGCCCAGGTTTGTTTAATTACCACAGAAAGTGAAGGAATCTTGTAGCTGTGCATCTCCATTATTAGACCTGTGGACTTGCCTGGCACGACCTTCATCGCAATTTTGCCCAAAACAAAGATTATGACTAAGTCAACCGCGTAAAGAGAAAACGCCCATAAAGGACCAAGAAATGCGCCAACAAGACTCAGAATAACAATTGTTCTTGCAGCACAAGGTGCGAAGGTTATTGCAAAAGCTGCCAACAACCTCTCTCGTCTTGATTCCATGATCTTGCAGGAGTGAATCGCCGGTACACTGCAACCGTAGCCTAATATCAAAGGAATTATCGCTTTTCCGTGCAATCCTATCTTGTGCATAGCACTATCCATCATGAAAGCAACTCTAGTTAAGATACCTGAATCCTCAATCATAGCCAACAGTAAATAAAATGGGATAACGAAAGGAATTACCAATGTTACTCCAGCTACAAAGCCGCCGAAGGCACCATTCCAAATAATGCTTAGAATCGATCCGCTAACTTGTGGGTCTAGAGGGGCAATGAAGCTAAGCCCTTCAGAAATCAGAGTGGAAAGAAAGTCTCCGACAATAAACGTCCATAAAAGCAAACCAAATATTACTCCAGCAGCTGTGAGGTAACCAAACACTTTATGAGTGGTTAACAAATCTAGCTTCTCTGATAATGTGATTCTTGCTTCCTTCTGTCGAAGAACTGAACTAGCAATTACGCTGGCGAGAGAGTAACGTTCAGAAGCGATTATTGAAAAACATGGTTCTTCGCAACTAGCTGACATTTCCTTCGCTATAATCTCTGATACATTTACAACTTTCTTGGATTTCGAACCAACTAGTTTAATGATCTCTGTATCGCCTTCAAGAAGCTTTATGGCAATCCATCGAGAAGGGTAGATTAGCCCAAGTTGTTCAGTTTCAATCAAACGCGCAAGCTTTTCAATTCGTGTTTCAAGATCTGGACGGTATCCTATTTTCTTTTTTTTGAACTTGCGATCTGCAACTTCAACAGCGGTTCGTATCAACTCGTAAATCCCTTCGCCCCTCGTAGCGACTGTAGGCACCACGGGAACACCAAGCGCTTCTTCAAGCTTTTCTTTATTGATTATTATGCCTTTTTTCTTGGCTACATCGACTTGGTTAAGGCATACGACCAGCGGAACTTCCATTTCAACTAGCTGGATTGTGAAGAACAGGTTTCTCTCAAGAACCGAAGAATCAAGAACGTTGATAACAGCATCAGGTTTCTCAAGGGCAATATAGTCTCGCGATACTATTTCTTCAAGTGAAAAGGTTGAAAAGGAGTATATGCCGGGCAAATCTATGACAGAAATATTGTGATTCTCAAAGAATAGGGTACCTTCAGCCCTATCTACGGTTTTTCCAGGCCAGTTTCCAATAATTTGCTTTGAGCCTGTGAGTTGGTTGAAAATCACGCTTTTGCCAACATTGGCGTTTCCAGCCAATGCTATTGTAAAATGTTTGCTGTATTTTCTGTTAATTTTATTTTCCGAAGTCGATGAAGGATGACAGGACATAAAAAAACCCTTTAACTATTTGTTTTTTTCAAATCCACGAAAACTTTTGAAGCTATACCTCTTCCAAGGGCTAGCTTTGAACTTCTAACAGATAACACAACAGGTCCACGAAGTGGAGCGACTCTATCAACACATACTTCGGTGCCAGGCGTAAGTCCCATGTCCAACAGTCGCTGAAGTACGTTATGACCGCCTCTAATGAAGGAGATTTTGCCACACTGACCTTGTTTGAGATTTTCTATTGAAACGAGGTTTTTGCTATGTTTTCCAACTTCCTCTATGCCTTTATTGTGTAAACGTACGCATTCGGCGCAGCTTCCTATCTTGAGGTCGCAAGGTGGGATAGTTTTTCCATCGTCTGGACAAAGGTCCGGATGTCTTAGAAAGCGACAAAGTGACTCTTCTGCATCGTCAGATAACGAATGCTCCATTTCGCATGCTTGATTATGCACTTTTATCCTGTCAATTTTTAAAACGTCGTGCAAGAAGAGTTCTAGCAATCTATGCTTCCGAACTGTCTTCTTTGCGATTAGTTTGCCATCTCTCGTGAGTGTAGTTCCATGATATGGCGAGTACTTGATGTAGTTTTTTTCCGATAGTTTTTTTAGCATTTCAGTCACACTGGCTGGAGCAACTTTTAAATTTCTTGAGATCTCAGTGGTGCTTACTGGTTTTTCGTTTCGAGATAGTTCGTGTATTGTTTTGAGGTAGTTTTCAACACTTTTGCGGCTCATACTTCCACCATTTTTAGGCATGCCTAAATTACGTGCTATGAAGCTCTTAATAAACTTTTAGGCATGCCTAAAAAATACTGTCCATCAAACTCTCCAAAATATAATATTGAAGCCAACCTAATATATCCAAAATAAGACAAAGTATTTCTTTCCAGTAATTGCTAAATATGGCAAACCCTATTTTCGGTTATATTCAAAAGAGGAACAATTAAGATGGAAGACTTCGCAGACCTCGTCATAAAACTATTAGATGCTAGTCGCAAACACGAAAATTACCGCGACTCAGAATGCATAAACATGATTGCCAGTGAAGGCTTAAAGTCGCCTGCTGTGCGGGAGATGCAAGCATTCACTTCAGACTTGGAAGGTAGATACGCTGAAGGCGAAAATGATTCTACGGGACATGTTAAGAAGCGATATTATCAGGGTCAGAAGTACATATCGCTTATTGAGGATTATGCTACTGATTTGATGAAAAGCCTCTTTCAATGCACTTGGGCAGATGTACGCATCGTCTCAGGTACACATGCAAATCTGGCAACTTTCAAAGGGTTATCAATGGTAGCGAAGAATCGCAAGATGGTCGTGACACCCCTCAGTTGCGGTGCACATATATCTCATGACTACACAGGTTTATCTGGTACCGTTCTCGGTTTAGAGAATTTTAACCATGTTTACGACATAGACGAGTTCAATATTAATGTTGATAGGTCAATTAATGTCATAAGAGCTGCTAAACCAGGCATCGTTACTTTTGGCGGCAGTCTGTTTCTGTTTCCACATCCGATTAAAGAGTTGAAGGCGGTTTGTGACGAAGTTGGAGCTTTCGTTGTATATGACGCTTCACATGTTTTGGGGCTTATCTCTGGCGGGGTTTTTCAAAATCCGCTTCGTGAGGGCGCTGATTTTATATCATCATCTACGCATAAAACGTTTCCTGGACCTCAAGGCGGCGTTATCCTAGGAAATCCCTCAAGTCCACGGTTGGAGAAGGCAGTCAAGAAGATTCAGTTTGCGGTTTTTCCATTAAGTGCTTCAAATACGCATTTGGGAAGGTTACCAGCATTAGGTATTGCGGCGCTAGAGATGAAACTATTTGGTGCCGAACTAGCTAGACAGATAGTTAAGAACGCCCAGACGGCTGGTCAATATCTCTGCGAGCAGGGAATCAAAGTCTTGTGCGCGTCTAAGGGTTTCACAAAGTCCCATCAGCTAGCTGTGGACGTCTGCAACTTTGGAGGGGGCAAGAAAGTAGCCCAGGACCTTGAAGATTCCAACATAATCTTGAACAAGAACCTCTTGCCTTATGACAATCAAGATGACCGTGATAACCCCTCAGGCTTGAGAATCGGCTTTCAAGACGTAACTAGACGGGGATTTAAAGAAGACGACATTAAGTACTTGTGTGATTTGATGATTAGCGTGATAAAAGGCAAACGGAAACCTTGCGAAGTCAAAGAAGATGTACTAGCTCTGAAAAAAGATTTCAATCAAGTGAAATACGGTTTCCAAACCGTAGAAGAAGCGTTGAACTACGCGAAAAAAGCTCAAGCGTGATGATGCTGAGGATTTATAATCCACTGCATTAATTTACTTAACTTGAAGGAGAATAAATGCAAGCATGAAAGTGTTATTGAACGATAACTTGGCAAGTGACGGCATAAGAGTGTTTGAAGAATTGGGCATAGAGACGGATACTCAAAAAAGAGATTTGAACGAGCTAATAGCGGATATTGGCGAGTTTGACGCGTTGATCGTGAGGAGTGGAACAAAAGTTAACCGCGAAGTTATTGAGGCTGGCGCTCGGCGAAAACTGAAAATTATAGGTAGAGCAGGAGTCGGCTACGACAACATTGATGTGAATGCGGCCTCCGAAAATGGGATAGTTGTAAAATGTGCGCCTTATGGAAATACCAACGCAGTTGCGGAATTAACCCTCTGCTTGATGCTTAATATTTCGCGGAATATTCCGCAAGCATACCACTCACTGAAAGAGGGTAAATGGAAAAAAGCGAAGTTCGAGGGAACTGAACTATCATATAAAACATTGGGAATATTAGGATGCGGAAAAATTGGACAAAGAGTAGGCGAACTAGCCCGCCGCGGCTTTGACATGGAAGTCATAGGCTACGATATATGCCCCTGCGCTGAATCGACCTTTAAGTTCATTTCCAAAGAAGAAGTTCTTTCGAAAGCGGATTACGTAAGCATACACACTGGAGGAAAAGCCATAATCGTTGGTGAAAAAGAACTTTCCATGATGAAGCCTACCTCCTATCTTATTAACACTTCCAGAGGTCGTAACGTTGATGAAGAGGCTCTATACAAAGCGTTGAAGAATGGAAAGATAGCTGGCGCCGCCGTGGACGTTTACATGGAGGAGCCTAAACGTGAAGGTGCTCAGTTTAGGAGTAAATTGCGAGAGCTTGACAATGTCATCTTTAGCTCTCATTTGGGAGCGTCAACAATCGAAGCTCAACAGGAGACATCCAAGGAAATTGCACGAGTTGTAATAAAATACCTGCTTGGGGGCGACTTTACCAGTTCAGTCAACGCAGGCGAAACAATAGAATTTGAAGAAAAACCCGTCTATACCCTATTCATCCACCATCAAGATGTTCCTGGAGTATTCGCCAATATCGACAAAGTGTTGGCTGACAACGACATAAACATACGTGCAAATTACTCCCGGCAAATAGGAAAAAGCGGCTATGCCATTTCAGTATATGTGCTACATAAAAAAGTTTCACCTAGAATCATAAAGACCCTAAAAAGCGTCGATACCATCTGCAACGTCAAAGTATAATTCTGCTTCATCCTTGATAAGAAACGGGACTTGACACGCTTAAAACAATTAGAATATTTGCGCACTAGACTGACAGAGGAATAGTCAAACTAATCTGGAAAAACCAACAAAAGAAGGCTCTCAGATTGGCTGAACAGCTAGTTTTACAGGATTTCTATTTATCAAATTATATATATGCAGGTCTATGTCTAAAGGTTAAATAATGAGATTAGGGGTTCTTTTTTCAGGCGGGAAAGACTCAACACTTGCTTTGCACTATGCAGCTAAAAAGGCCGAAGTCGTATGTCTAATCACTTTGTTTTCTAAAAACAGCCAAAGCTACATGTTCCATACGCCAAATATAGACTTGACAGTGTTACAAGCTGAAGCCCTTGGTTTGCCTTCTATACGAAAGGTAACTGAAGGTAAGCCAGAAAAGGAACTGAAGGACTTGGAAGTGGCAATAGCACATGCTATAGACAACTTTGAAATTGAAGGAGTAGCGACGGGTGCGGTAGAGTCTGTTTACCAAGCTTCTCGAATACAGCGGATTTGCAATTCTTTGGGTTTATGGTGCGTTAATCCGCTTTGGCAGAGAAATCAGAAACAGCTTCTGGAAGAAGTTGTTTCTGAGGGGTTTAGAACTGTAATCTCTGGGGTTTTTGCTTATCCTCTTGACAAAAAGTGGCTTGGAAAATGGATAGACGAAGCTCTGATAGATAAGCTTATGGCTCTTAGTGACAAATACGGTTTAAGCCCTTCAGGTGAAGGGGGCGAAATAGAAACCACGGTATTAGATGCTCCCTTATTTAAGAAAAAACTTGAGATTCTAGACTTTAAAGTTGAGGCCCATGGAAACTCCGGAGTTTTCAAGATAAGAAAGGCGAAGTTGAAGGAAAAATGATTCTTATCCTTGACATGAACTCCATAGAGAACCCCTTTGGTTTTCAAGAATTTGTTTTGCCAATCCTTTCAATCGCTGAACAACTGGAAAAATGCACCGTCAAGCATTATTTCAAACTAAACCAGATGGATCTGAAAGGTTGCGATAAGATTATTCTTTCAGGTAGCGCATTGAAGGATACTTTAACTTTTAATAAGACAGGTCAGTTCAAGTGGTTGAAAGATTGTAGCAAACCAGTTTTAGGCATTTGTGGTGGGATGCAAACTACGGGTTTAGTCTTCGGTGGGCGCGTGGAAAAATGCCGTGAGATAGGAATGACTAAGATTGAGATGTCTACGGAGAACATCCTGTTTTCTTCAAACCTCAAGGTGTACGCATTGCATAATTATGCACTTGTGCCACCGCCTGAATTTGAAGTTTTGGCTGAATCCGCAAAGTGTGTTCACGCGATTAAACATAAGTGCAAAGATATTTACGGGGTACTGTTTCACCCTGAAGTTCGAAACAAAGAAATCGTGCAAAGGTTTATCCGAGCTTTTCAGTTTAACCGAAGAATATAAAGCAAACACGTGATGTAATCTGTTAGCGACTAAGTTATGATGCAGGAGATTGGGAAAATTTGGTTAAAGAATTGTCAATTGAAAGCCTAAGAAAAAAATGCGACCCAAATACTATCAAATGCAAAACAACTCAAGAATTAGTGCCTCTAAGCGAGATAATCGGTCAAGAACGAGCTGTCAGAGCATTAAGGTTCGGTTTAGGAATAAGAGACCAAGGTTTCAACATTTACGTAGCAGGCTATCCTGGAACAGGTAGGAAAACGGCTGTCAAAAACTTCGTGGAGAAAACTGCTAAAGTTGAACCTGTGCCCCCTGATTGGTGCTATGTGAACAACTTTTCCAATCAATATGAGCCAGCCGCAATACAGCTACCTCCCGGGAAAGGGCGAGAGTTCCAAGGCAGCGTGAAGAACCTTATTGAAGCCATAAGGACAACGCTTCCAAAGGCTTTTGAAAGTGATGATTACGCCGCAAGAAGAGAAGCTACAATTAGAGCTTTGGAGAGGCAGAGGAAAGCGGTAATCGATAAGCTGAATGCCAAAGCTCAACAGGAAGGCTTCATAATTCAAAGCACTCCTATAGGTTTGCTTCTAATTCCAGTGGTAAATGGCAAACCTCTAAAAGAGGAAGAATTGTTAAACTTGCCGCAGAAAACGAAGGATCTCATTCAGGAAAAAAGAGGGCGGTTGGAATCAGAACTGAGAAACACAATGCGGCAATTTGTAGACATGGAACGTAAAATCCGTGAAGAAATCCAAAAGCTCAACCGAGAAATAGCACTCTACGCCATTGGCAACTTGGTGGAGGACCTAATAGAAAAGTACAAAAACTTACCCGAAATCACAGTGTACCTGAAGGCAATTCAGAATGACATCCTCGACAACATCGCGCAGTTCGTTAAGAAAGATGAATCTCAACAGGGTATGCCCTTTCCCGTGCCTTGGATGAAAGAGGCTTCATTCAGAAAATACGAAGTTAATGTGGTTGTTGATAACTCAGACATCGAGGGCGCGCCAGTTGTCACGGAATTCAACCCAACTTATCAGAACCTTTTCGGCACAACAGAGAAGGAAGCACAATTTGGCGCTTTAATCACCGACTTCACCATGATTCGTGGAGGCTCCCTTCATAAAGCTAACGGTGGGTACCTAATTATCCCTGTAGAGGATTTGCTACGAAACCCCTTTTCCTACGAAGGGTTGAAAAGAGCTCTCAGAGACGGAAAAATAATCATCGAAGAACCGCAGGTACGCCTCGGATTCATCAGCACCAAAAGCCTTAAGCCGCAGCCGATTCCCCTAAAAGTCAAAGTAATTCTCATCGGTAACCCCTACCTCTACCAGCAGTTGTTTGCGTTGGACATGGAGTTCACAGAGCTTTTCAAAGTTAAAGCAGAGTTTGATACAACAATGCCTCGCACAGACGAAAACGTGAAGAGCTATGCTGCTTTTGTTTGCACAATCTGCAAAAAGGAAAACCTGAAGCATCTTAATGGGTCAGGGTTAGCCAAACTGGTCGAGTACAGCCAGAGGCTTGCTCAAGACCAGCGGAAGCTTTCCACAAGGTTTGCCGAGGTTGCCGACATAATTCGTGAGGCTAGCTTTTACGCTAGAAATGAAAAATCGGAAGTTGTGACTGGGAGTCACGTGAAAAAGGCCATTGAAGAGAAAATTTACCGTTCAAAGCTTATTCAAGAGAAAATCCAGGAAATGATTAGACGAGAAATACTTCTAATTGACATCGATACAGAAAGAATTGGGCAAGTCAACGGCTTATCGGTTATGGGCTTAGGCGACTTTGCTTTTGGCAACCCATCGCGAGTAACCGCAAGCGTGGGTTTAGGTCGGGAAGGGGTCATAGACATTGAAAGGGAGGCAAAAATGGGTGGTCCTATACACACGAAAGGCGTTTTAATCTTGGGTGGTTATTTGAATGAGAAGTATGCGCGAGACAAACCACTAAGTCTGTCTGCGCGTCTTGTTTTTGAGCAGAATTATGGCGGTGTGGAAGGCGATAGTGCCTCAAGTACGGAGTTATATGCGATTCTATCGGCGCTGTCTGGACTACCAATTAGGCAGAGTTTGGCTGTAACTGGATCAGTTAACCAGAAGGGTCAGGTTCAGGCCATAGGAGGAGTGAACGAGAAGATTGAAGGCTTCTTTGAAGTATGCAAGGCTGAAGGCTTCTCTGGAAAGCAGGGAGTGATTATACCGGCAAGCAACGTCCAGAACCTTATGTTAAAGGAAGAGGTGGTGGACGCTGTTAAAGATGAAAAGTTCCATGTTTTCTCTATCAAAACAATAGATGAAGGCATAGAAATACTCACGGGAATTAAAGCTGGCAATAGGTTAAAAGATGGCTCTTTTGAAGATGGAACTGTGAACGATAGAGTGGATAAGCAGCTTAAGAGTATGGCTGAAAGGCTCAAAGAATTTCCATCTACGGTGACAGGTGAAAAAAAGAAAAGCGAAAGCTAAGCCTTCACTCTTTCAACTATTTTCTTTGTAATGAGGTTATTCCGTGGTTATCAGTTTTATTTGGAAAAGCTTTGACCATCTTTTTCCTGTAACGAAGAGTCTATCGTGTTCTGCGTCATATGCAATTCCATTAAGTACGTTATTTGAGTTGCTGTTTTCTAAGGTGTAAATGCCTGCTAAGTTTATCCAACCTCTAACTTTTCCACTGTCTGGGTCAATAATTGCGATCTTATCTGTTTGCCATATGTTAGCGTAGACTTCGCCTTTAATGTATTCAAGCTCATTGAGTTTCGTCACAGGTTCATTGTCGCATACTTCAATCTGTCCCACTCTCTCAAAGGTTTCTGGGTTTAGGAAGTACAGGTTTGCTGTTCCATCACTCATTATTAGTCGGGTTCCATCGTTTGTTATTCCCCAACCTTCAGTGGAATAATTGAACTCTTCTATTAAATCAAAAGACTGCCTATCATAAACGAAACCTTTATTCGACTTCCAAGTTAACTGAATAATTTTACCTTCAAAAATTGTGATGCCTTCACCGAAAAAACCATCTGAAAGCACACTAGTCTGCAAAACATTGCCAGTTTCCAAGTCTACCTTGCGCAGTGTAGAGCTGCCGTACAATCCCGTGCCTTCGTACAGGACTCCTTCTTCCATTATTAGTCCTTGAGTGAACGCGTTTGGATCATGAGGATATTCGTTGATAACTTGATAAGTGTAATTCACTATACTAGAATCTGCAGTTTTATCATTGAGAAAAAAGACTATTGCAGCGCCAACAACAACTACTAATGCAACTACTACAATAACCGTCAAGTTTAGCTTTTTCATTATTGTTTCCTATATTTCTTCGATCAAGCTGATTTTAAGTTCTTCCCTTTTTTTGGTGAAAACGCTCTCGTTTTTGATGCTTTTATATCAATTTACTCATGAGCATAATCTACAGTCCTAACAATGCGGCTGATTTTTAACTAAACAAAGATAATAGTGTGATTAATTTTGCCTATTAATTGTGTTCGACGTCATCTGTTTATGTTAATCAGTCGAAGTGATATGTTGCGAGGCATAAATGAAAGCTACTAAGGCAGTCTTAAACGTCAAGAAAGTTAAAAACGCTAAAGTGATAAATCTGAAAATCTGGAGTTATTAATGATTTTTTGGCCAATTTTCTCTAGCATTGCACAGATCGGCATTAACTGTTTGAAAATAGCGGCTTTTAACAGTTGCAAGAACAAGATAACATTTTTTTCTATATTGATTTAGAAAAATCTTCGTTTCTTTTTTTCTTGCTTAGGGGAATCCTCGACGGCTATTCCTAGTTGCTCTTCAAGTGCTTCTCCATCTATGGCTGTAACGACAACACCGCCATCTGCTACTATTTCGTTTTCTTCTGGTTTGGGCAAGTCTTCTTCTACTTGTTGCTTCTTGGGAGATGGCTCTTCTGTTTTTGGTAATGTCTTTTCAAGCTTATTTTCAAGCTTCTCTTTCTTTGATTCCAACATAGCTACTGCGTCTTTAGCATCCTTGTTGTGCTTTTTCAACTCTTCAATCGCAGCTTTCTCTTTCTTCAATTCTTCAATTGCTATTTTCTCCTCAAGAGACATTACATTGCTTTCTAAGCAGCTTAATTGTTCTTCTAATGACCGTGACTCTGCTTCAAGCTCTGCTCGCATATTTCGAAGCTTCTCAAGTTCTTCTTGGGCACTCATTTTTCATCAATCCAATAAACGACATTGCTAAAGAATAACTTTATGAAAAACTGATATGAATTCCAAATTCATAACGAAACTTAACTTGTTGAATGTACTAGCTGAAAGTTATTAAGTAGAAATATAACTTAGTGAAATGGCTTCAGGAGCTTCAAGTTTGAGTTTCAAAAGAAACATGCATCCAAAAGTCAGCAAAGCCGAGATAGAAGTGTTTAAAGCGTTAAGCGCAGCTGGCTTAACCAGCGGTATGGTAACACAAAAAACCATCGTGTTAAAGTCAACAGTCCCAGATTTCTGTTGGTTAAACAAGCGAAAGGCCGTGTATTTGGATGGTTTGCACGTGCATTCAGGTGATAAACAGCGCCAACGCGATTCGGAGATCTGCGATTTGCTTGAGGCTAAAGGCTGGGAAGTTTTAAGAATACCGTATGAACCACCATTAAATGGAAAGAAACTGCAGAAAATCATAATAGAAATCAAGGAATTTATTGGTTCAGACGACAAGTAAGATTAAGTGACTTCAACCTTTTGGTAGAGTGTGTTTTAGTTTTTTTACGATGATGGCTACTTTCATTGTCGTTACCACCCACCATTTTTTTTCCTCCAACTACACTCAACGTTGGCGCGCACAGTTTCACTTTTATTTATACTCCTAGACGGGTTGTTTCTCCCTATCTTGCTTAAAGAGTTTTCTAGCTATAAAATATGATTTTTTGTTTGCCTTTCCTTTCCAACATCCGTTAATTGATCGTTTTGTCAAGACCAAACTTTTAATATAAAACTTCCCTTCGCATGCCCTCGGGTATAAATACACTTGAGAAACAAACACAACTTAGTTCTTTACATCGATAAAGAATTAGTTGAAAAATCCAAATCTCTCGGCTTCAACCTCAGTAAAATGTTTGAAAACCACTTAAAACACCTAATAACGCAATTCTCTACGTGTAATTCACTGAAAAACTTCAATATAACTGAGAATAAACTGGAAAGGATGGGGCTGCCCGGATTTGAACCGGGGTCTATAGAGCCCAAGTCTACAAGCCTGGACCAAACTAGCCGACAGCCCCAGTGTTATGCCATCCTAGTGCGGGTGGCAGAGAAAGATAATTTGGCATGCACCATAAAAACTTTAGCTATGTCGATCCGTTTTTTGGCTGGCAAAATCTGTTCTTTGTCAAAAGTTGAATTGCTATGTTTTCTCGAAGATAGAAGGGTCGTCTCTGATTGCTAATTTTGTTTATTTTTTGCGCAAGCTACATTGGAGTACCTTTGGGCATAGTAGGCACTCTTCTAGTAGGGGTGCGTTGTGTGGTCTAGTGTTTAATAGACTGGAGAAATGTGCGCATTTTGCCGGTGACTCGAATACTCTTGGGTATTCTGCTGGTTTCACTTCTACGATTTTCATGTTTTCGAAGGTTATGTCAAGTTTTGACATGCAGTGTGGACAAGCATAATAGGACTGTCGCGGTATGCAAGATTTGTCTGTTAGAATGGTGGGTTTTTCAAATTTTTTCTCGCATCCCTCGTATGGGCATCTGAATTGTTCGTCATAGGAGTGCGAATTGAAAAAGCGCATTATTATCCACCTTAGTTTGCATGTCCTTACCGTATCGGTACTATTAATATTTAATAAACTTTTCTGAATATGAGCACAACGTAACTACACACCAATGCGAAAAGCCCCGGGCGGGCTTTGATCCCGCGGCCTGCTGCTTACGAGGCAGCCGCTCTGCCAAGCTGAGCTACCGAGGCATATTTAACCGCTAAATCAGTGATGTGCGCGCATTTTTAAATGTTAGCAAAATATGTTGTCGTAAACGTCAGTTTTAAAAGAGCCGTCTCTAAACTAGACATTATAAGCGACGTTTGAATGTTTTTTGGTTGGAGGCTCGTTTGGTTGAGTAAAAAGAGAGGTAAGAAGGATATTAGGGGCGGAACAAGCGGCGACTTGGGTGAGCGAAAGCTGATTGAGCTTATGAAGCGCCACTTAAGCGTTATGCCCAACTTGCCAATTCCTTTCGGCGATGACGTTTCTGCAGTTAACATAGGCGGAGGGCGAGTTGCGGTTTTGAAAACTGACATGCTTGTAAAAAAGACTGATGTGCCGCGGGGAATGAGTCTTTGGCAGGCAGCTCGAAAAGCGGTTGTGATGAACGTCAGTGATTTTGCAGCTAAAGGTGTAGAGCCTATGGCGATGCTTGTTTCGCTTGGGCTTCCGCGGAATTTCATACAGAAAGACGTGGAAGAGATTGCACGCGGATTAAATAATGGAGCGAGAGAGTACGGCTTCTATGTAATCGGGGGCGACACAAATGAAACCTCAGATTTAGTTGTGGCGATTTCACTTTTTGGAACCGCTAAACGTAAAGCGGTCATATTGCGTAGCGGCGCCAAGGCAGGAGATATTGTAGCTGTTACGGGTTTCTTTGGCAAGACAGCAGCGGGTTTACGCCTTCTTATGGACGGCTATGCAGCGTCAAAGGGATTGCGCGAAGTGCTTCTAAATTCAGTTTGCATGCCTAAGGCTAGATTATGTGAAGGTTTGTCGCTTTGCCAATCAGGTGCATTATCAGCTTCAATTGACTCCAGTGACGGCTTAGCTTGGAGTTTACATGAGTTGGCGAAGATGAGTGGTGTGGGATTTGCAGTTAAAAGTGTGCCGATTGCGGACGAGGTTCTTAGGTTCGCTGAGTTTAATGGGCTTGACGCCTTGGAACTTGGACTTCACGGGGGGGAAGAGTATGAATTGGTAGTCACCGTTAAGTCTAAAAGATGGACTGACGCGGAAATGGCGGTTAGAGCAGCTGGTGGGCATCTTTTGCCTATTGGCAAGGCTACTCGAGATAGGCAAGTACTGCTGGACCAAGATGGAGAAAAAAGCCCAATTGAGCCCCGAGGTTGGGAGCACTTCAAAAGCAAGATTTGACTTTGCGATCCAAAATATAGTTTAGTATAGTTATGCACGAAGTAGCTAAGTACGGCTGCTTACCTAGGCTGATTTTTTCTCCGTAGCGAAGCGCGAAAGCCTCTGCTTTCTTGGGTAACCCTACGTGGTCCCCCAGCACGAAAACACAATTCTCAGATAATTCTGTGTTTGATATATCCTTTCCCCCTTCCTCAAGTACATATATAGGGTCTGTTTCAGCTTTAGCCTTCAAGAGCGCTTCGAAACTTGTCTTATTTATGGATATGCCTGGGTGGAGTTTGCCTGAAATAACTTTTTTGATGATGCTTTGCCACGTGTGCATGTCCGTGCGCACGTCATAAATTGTTGCACCATCTATTTGAATATGTAATGGCGGGTTCGGTGGGCCGTTTAGAACGGTGTGGAAAACAACATTTCTGCGTAATCCGTGTGAGAGGAATAGGCTTGAGATTATGCATTCGTGGACTATATCTAATCGTCCAGCGTCGTGTAGGTTAAGGAAGTCAGGGTTTGTTTTTCCTCGACGTGAAAAAAGTATGAACTCCCGTGTCAAGTTTTAATCACCGGTTATGTTATTTACACTTGACTTTTTAAAGCAGACCATGTATTTTAGCTAAGTTTGGTCCTATGTCTTTTCTATTTCCTTGTCTCAGTTTATATTTGATGTGATATGTTATTATCGAGTTTCATGATTTGAAAACGAAAATGGTTGATTATAGTTTGTTAGAATGTAACGATATAGGTGTTGCAACCTTTTTTTGGCTTATAGATATACGAAACTGGTGTCTAATCTTAAAACGGTTTTTTGACCATATCTTCACGGTCCAAAGCTTAAGTAATTCTCAAGTCGGTGAGGTTTTTGCTTTGTTGAACTGTTCCTGATTAAATGAATTAGTACTTCATAAAATCTAATAAAGCGAGTGTTCAAGGAACAAATATGTGCGTACTGCCGAATTTCGAAGCTTCTGATCTCAAAACCTTTAAGAGAAAAATGAAAAGTAGCGTTAGGAAAGTTGAAGCTGATATTGTGGAACTGCAAGTCGCTGAGCAGCCATTAGAAAATCAGACTTAGCTGGTTTTCTGATAAAAATCAATTAATATTTCTTCCTAATCTGTACAACAATGAGTCCAAAAACCGTTGAAGTTATCCGTATAAAATCCATGGAACTGTAACACAGAAAGAAATTTTTTCGGTTTCAGCTTTTGGCTAATGAGTTGTTTAATGGAATCAAGTAAGTTTAATAAAAATTGATTCTGAACAATTTGGAAAAATCGTTAAATAATGTAGTTTGCGCATTCTTAATAGTGACATAAAAGAGTTGACAGAGTTTGATTGGACAACAATTAAGACGGATTTTGAGATCTTTGCCTGTATCATGCATTTTAAGCAGTCAAATTTTCAGGTTGTGACAAGTTGGAACCTCTGAAAAAACAGAAAAGAAAGTTTGCATTCAGCCTTATGGCAATCGTTTTAGTTGTTAGCCTTTGCATAGGAATATTAGTGGAGTTTTGGTCAGGTCAAATTTCTACCTCAAACAGAATTAATCACTTGTCGGATCAATTATCTGCGATTCAAGAACAAATCAGCAATTTCCAAGCAACACTTGAATCATCTAATCAGAACCAAAGTGATGTTTTGGAAGCTATAAGTAGCATTAAAGATGAACTTTCAAAAATCCAAGATGAAATATTTGATCTGGAATCATCTAGCATTTACGATCAAGACCCAGATGAAATTATGAAGGAAATTAGTGGCCTCAAAAGTCAGTTTTCAACATTACAGGAGCAAATTAGCAGGATCAACGAAACTAGTGTGATCTATAAGGATATAATTTACATTATGGGAGAAAATGCTTCACTCTCAATGCTTTTCGAGCAGGTCAAGCATTCAGTTGTTGTAGTCCAGGCTTTAATTGCCCCATCTACAACAGCTCAAGGCTCCGGCTTCTTATACAACTATTCGGGGCAGATGATCATCCTAACAAACAATCACGTGATTCAAGACGCATTAAGCATCGACTTAACATTCTCGAACGGAAACACGTATTCAGCCGTTATTATAGGATCCAACCCAAACACGGATGTTGCAGTGCTCACGACTAATGCTCCGCAAACCGACTACAACCCCCTAAGTATTGTTAGCTCCTCAACCCTTAAAGTCGGAGATCCCGTGGTGGTAGTTGGAACACCCTATGGCCTCCCGGGATCAATGAGCAATGGTATAGTAAGCGCTCTAAACAGAACAATAACCTTGGAGCAAACTATGCTGACCAACATAATTCAAACAACTACTCCATTGAACCCAGGTAACTCAGGTGGTCCTATGATAAACTATATAGGACAAGTAGTTGGCATGGCTACAGCCATAGTTGAAGACTCGCAAGGCATAGGATTCGCAATACCTTCAGATACAATATTACAAAACGTAATTGATATAATGAGTTAAAACGGTTGATCTTTTTTATTGTTTTCAGATGAATGTTTAATGATAACCAGCATAACTTATAATCTCTGCTCGTTTAATTCTCTAATACTTTTTCTCTGCTCAATTTTCCTCTTGAATCTGTAACTTAGTCTTGTTCGGTACCAGTTACCGTGAGTGTTTTTGTAACGTTTCTTGCCTTTGTTTTTCTTTTTTTGTTTTTTTCTCATTATTAAACCTGCAAAAAAGGTTAATTGATTGGTTTGGAACCCTAGCTTCTTATTCGGTTTTGCGTTCTTTGAGATCTTTCAAGTCTATGAGAGACTTGTTCAGCGTTATTACATCGCCAACTTTCTTAACGGCGTTTATGGGCAAACAAACCGTTAATGGGCTAAGAAAAGGTTTCTTGAAGCCAAATTCTTTTGTGGCTTCTTTGATTAGTTCAACGTCAAGATGTGTTATGTTCCATGTGTTTATGTCTGCATGTGCCCCATTTACTTCTCCTAAAGTATACGCATCCGATGTGATTACATTCGTTCCATTTAATTTATTTATTTTCATGTTAAAACTACCTGGCAATATATCTTTGCCATAATATTTGAATATTCTGGATATTTGTTTAAACTATAGAAAAGAAACAAGCAATAATGGCAAATGATGTATCTTAACATCAAAAAGAGCCCTCCATACATTGTTGTTCTTTAGCTTTTTCGAGAAGGTTTCTAAGAAAGCAACAATAAATAACGAGTTAGATATACATTTAGCTCTTTGTGTTGCAAACAAAGTTAAAGCATTCTTAGATGATAATTTGAAAAAACCGTTTGAACATTGCCTAGTAGCGCGGCTTGTATCCATTTTGCATGTATGTAACAAGAGATTTGTCGTTAGAACTCGAATTTGAGTCTAAGCTCAGATAACTTGCTTTACAAAAAGCGAATAGGACAGACTTAAACTAAACACTTACTCTCCAATTTACTCCTCAGTTTATGGAAATTTATGCTTTTTACATAGTTCCCTTGGACAACAAAAGTAAAGCTTCATTAACAAAATAACATTTTTTCAGAATACTGTTTTTATAAGTCCGTGACTTTGCTTAGAGGAAAAGGAAGCATTAATTTGACAATTATCGTCGACGACGCGGGCAGTGGTGATTTGCTTTTCGGGGTTGTCATAGGCGCATATCGCAAGGAAACAGACGAATTCAAGTACGGTCTTGTAGACGTGAGGTTCTACCAAGACAGTTTCTCTACGAAAGAATATTTACAGGAAGCTTCTTGTGTTACGGCTTGCCTGCTTCAAAAGTTGAAAATTAGGACTGAAGAGAAAATTCAAGTTTGTCAAGGCAATATTTTTGATGTTGCAGTAGAGGATCTGAAGGAAACTCATGGAGAGGATCTTGTTACTCGTGTGAGTGTGACTGGTGAGGCACAGCGACTTGTAGAAACTGCCTATTTGGATGAGATTAGAAACTTGGGTTACGAACCTTTGCCTGAGCGGGAGGAAAAACGCGCTAAAAGCTTCTTCCATATGATGCGTTGGCTCAGAACACACCCTGATATGCTCCGGTATGCGAAGACCGGGTGGCCTCGGTTGAAAAGGTATCGCCTTTTTAAGAAGCCTCAGAAGTCCGAAGGACTGCATAGAACAGTGTGCAGTGACTGCGGTAGCGAATGCAAAGTGCCATTTAAGCCTGAAATAGATCGGCCTACCTACTGTCAAACATGCTGGAAAAAACGGAAAAATAGGCTCAAAAAGAGTTCCAAAAAAGTCACAAGAAGAACTCAAGAGACCGTTGAAAAGAATCCAAAAAAGAAAAGCGCTTGGCCTCTGAGAAGAGTAGCTAACTCAGAATGATGTGTAGAATATTTCGCTGGTGGCTTGATTAGAAGTAGTAAAATAGAATATGAACAAGTCAATTCAAGTGAACAAGACATAGAGATATAAAAATTGAAAAGTGAATGAGTAGAAACATGCGCCTGGTTTATTGCACTGCTTCGACGCTTTTTATTTCTGGGATTTTTGATTTTATTATGCGTTCGACGCCTTGCTTCAACGTAAGAGCGGACATTGGGCAACCTACACATGATCCTCGCAAACGCACTTTCACTATTCCATTTTCTACTTCTACGAGGTCTATGTCTCCACCGTCAGCTTGAATCTGCGGTTTAATCTCAGCAAGAGCAGCTTCAACTCGTTTCTCAACCGAATCACTCATACCTAGTTTTCACCACACTCAAATTCTAAAGCCTGAAGCATAACACACGAATAACCATAAAAGGTTTCCCCTATACTACCCCTCATCCTACAAGCAAAAAACAAAAATTACTTTTTGGCTTTGTGTTAGACTTAAATTTCCTTTTTTCTTTAGATAAAGCGCCACTATCATATTGTAGAATTCTAACTTGGTTTCTAGTGGTTTTATAACTTTGTATTTATACGAAGTGACGTGAGACTTTTACACAATTCTGATGCAAAAAAGAAGCATCTATGCAACAATTTTTCCCGCCGCTTTTGTATTATTCTACAAAAGATTTAAGCGTTGGACGCCGTTTTCTTTTGGAAGGTATATGTTAGGGAGAAGGAAAATGAAGCCACATATTACCCTTGTGAATCCTCCTGCTCCAAGTGGATCTACTGGACATATGCCCTTCGCCCTATTAGGTTTGGGATATTTAGGAGCTGTCTTGGAAAAAAACCAGTTTCAAGTTGATGTCATTGACTGCCAAGTGCTACAACTTTCATTCGAAGATTTTCGAAGTGAAATTAACAAGCGACGACCAGATATATTAGGATTAACATCCACCACCCTCACCTACCTTTCCGCGCTGAAACTTGCGAAAATCGTCAAAGAAATACTGCCTGCTTGCCTCGTTTTAATTGGCGGTCCTCACGTTACGTTCTGGGATAAAGAAGCATTGAAGGAGTGCCCAGCCTTAGATGTTATTGTGCGCAAAGAAGGCGAGTACACTTTGCTTGAGCTTGCCCAGAAAGTTGAAGCAGGCGAAAGCTTTCGCGACGTGCTAGGCATAACTTACAGAAAAAACGGCAATTTTGTTCGAAACCCAGACAGACCTTACATAGAAGACTTAGATTCGCTTCCCTTTCCTGCGCGCAACCTGTGGCCCATGGAGCGCCTTCGAAAATACGAGGACGTACTTTACTTGGCTGCAAGCAGGGGCTGCGTTTTCTGGTGTGAATTTTGCGCTACTGTTCGAATGCACGGGCGCAAGTTCCGTATGCGAAGCCCGAAAAACATTGCTGACGAACTAGAGTTCCTTAACAAAACCTACGGAGTCACAAACTTCACGTTTTGTGACGACGCGTTCACTGTCGAACCAGAAAGAACCAAAGAACTGTGCAAGCTGATTTTAGAGCGGAAACTGACGATAAAATGGAACTGTGGAACCCGTATTGACATGCTTACAAAAGAACTTCTCCGTACGATGCGAAAAGCAGGCTGTATTTCCGTGTGGTCTGGAGTTGAATCCGGTTCACAAAAAGTTTTAGATGCGATGCACAAAGGCATTACCACCGAACAAACAATCCGCGTCTTTAGGTGGATAAGAGAGCTAGGATTAAAACCTGTTCCAAACGTTATCCTCGGCTTTCCTGGAGAGACCAAAGAGTCAGCTTGGGAAACCATAAAATTCGTTGAAAAGATAAGCCCCGACGAAGTAGGATTTTATAACATAGCTACGCCTTTTCCGGGAACTCCTCTTTATGACTCGGTTAAGGAGAAGGGTTGGCTGAGAGTAACTGACTTCGACAAGTATGACACTGTAACGCCAATTTTTGAAACCCCGTGGTTAAGCATGAAAGAACTAATGCAGATTCGAGAACAAGCTTTCCACCATTTCTATATGCGCCCCACCTATATTATTCGTATGTTCGGCAAGGGTTGGATGAACGGTTTTGCAGCGCTAAGAACAGCCCTTGCGCATTTTGTTATGTCTATAAAATCTAAAGTCAAACACTCATAAAACAGAAATTGGCTAGCCATATTATACTTAGTTTGAGCATGATGACTGTAATTCTTCAGTTAAAACTGTTGCCTTAACTTCTCAATTCTTATTGTGGCTTGTAAGTAGCAATCTTGACAGAAAAACTCTTGTTTTGCATCTGTGTCCAAAATCGAGTTAGAAAAATGCATAACACACAAAGACTGTGGACAATGCTCTAAACCCAAAGTGTGACCAAGCTCATGCACAGCTTCTTTAATTGTCCTTTCCAAAAAAAGTAATTCATTTGGTGCATCACCGTAGAATTCAGGTTTAAGTCGCCACAAGGATATTAAAGCGGCTTTTCCGGGACAAGCGGCTTCCCCGAACACAAAACTTAATTTAGGAACAAAAATATCCGCGTCCACAACTCCCAAAACCCGGTTCAAACCTTTTTTTCCAGCAACGAAACTTTGAACTTCGTTTAGGATAGCGTGCGATTGATGCTGCCCTCGCGTTTCATCGAAAGCATTATTTCTGAGGGGAACAGTTTCTTCAATAATAACGCAAGTTGCATCTGCGAAAATCCTTGTCAATTTCTCTTTAATCCCTGAAATTATGGTTGCATTTGTTTCTCCAATGCGCAATATACCAATTCGCATATTTACCCCTAAATCTCAAAGGTGTCGCCAGTTTTCGGAGCAACAGCATCTAAACCAAGCTCAGATTTAACCCAAGTTGCGAACATTTTGCAATTTTCTTCCTCACCGTGAACAATAAACACTCTTGGCTTTCCACCAAGCTTTCGCAGTGTATCCTTTAGTTGACTTGCTCCGCAATGAGAGGAAAAATCGAAGTGTTCATAACGTGCTTTAACTCTACGCACCTTACCGTCAATAGTGCAAACCCCTTTCTCAAGCAACTCTTTTCCAGGAGTTCCCGGAATTTGATAGCTCACTAAGAAAATAGCGTTACTGGCTTTTTTACCAAGTTTAGACACGTAAAAAGCAGCTGGACCGCCTTTAAGCATTCCCGCGGTGGAGATGATTACTTTGGGTGAACTAATGGCTTTTCGCCTATCTCTCCAACTATCAATCCAATCAGTTGAATTCATAGCATTCATGAACAATTTAGGGTCTCGTAAGAACTCTCTATGGTTCATGATTATTCTACTTGCTTCACGAGCCATGCCGTCTAAAACTACTGGGTACTCGAAATGGTGAGCAGTGAGGATACAAGCCATTTCTTGTGACCTTCCAACTCCAAAGGCTGGAACCAAGGCAATGCCCCCTTTTTCTACAACTTCCGTTACGGATTCTACGAAGCGTTTTTCAAGTTCAACTCTGTTTGCGTGATCCTCGTTTGCGTAGGTGCTTTCTATGATCACAGCATCCAAGTCTCCGTAATCCATTTTTGCCCCTGCCAACAGTTGGCTGTCGGTGGTGTTGAAATCACTCGTGTAAAGTAGTCTTTTACCTTTAGCTTCGATTAATACTTGGGCACTTCCAGGTGTGTGTCCCGCGTTTAAGAGCTTAAAGCATATTTCACCTACTTGTTCTTCAACCCCGAAATCTAGGTGATTGTTGCTTTTCCTCATAGTTTTTAGTTCCAAATATTCAAAAGGCAAGTAGTAGCCTGAAAGGTGAATAAAGTCTTTAATTAAAAGCTGTGTTAGATCTAAGTTTAGCCTGTTTGTATACAATGGTGTTTGTCCATCAATATAGAATATTGGCAGGGCGCCGGAATGGTCAAGATGGCTATGGGTTAAAATTAGGGCGTCAACCTCTTTTGGAGGAACGTGCATAGGAAAACCTGGTTCATTGTCAAACATCACACCGTAATCTAACAACGCCTGAGTTTTTTTAGTTTTAACGGAAATGCTTATTCTTCCAACTTCGCGTGCTCCGCCTAGAAATCCAACCTGCAATCAACACCAATCCTCTAATCTCAACACCTAAAGAGTAATCATGAAACTAACCTGCTATTTTAAAAATGTATTGACCTTGTCGCTTGATGCGCCGTTACCAAGCCTTTCTTTATCGCCTTGAGAATCTCGTCAATGTTTAAAGTAGCTTGGATTTTTGTGTAGGCAGTTAGTGATTCTGAGAGGCTATGTGCGTCGCTTCCAGCTAGGCCGGGTAACTTCATGGATTTGGCGAGTTTATCAGCCAATTTGTTAATATGCGGTGAAGATACGCCGTTGAAGACTTCAATGGCGTCAACCTCGTAATTTCTGGCGAGGTCCCCCATTCCGTATTCGCGGTAAGGGTGTGCAACCACTGAGACACAATCATTGTCTCGGGTGAAGTCAATAATGTTTTCCACTGTCCACGGTTCTGGTGGTGCTACGTTTGTACCCAGTATTATCAAATCTCCCTCTGCAGTACTGATTTCCACGCCTGGAATTATGAGCACATCTGGGTAGGTTGCGGCTAGTTTTATTGTTTTGTTGAGTCCTTTTATTGTGTTATGGTCTGTTACAGCTGCGACTTTTATGGAATTGTGTGCTACAAGTTTTTCCACGAGAGCTTTGGGGGTAACTGTTGAATCGTCTGAATACGTGGTATGAATGTGCAAATCAGCTCTAATCAAGATTATTCACTCAGATTTTTTCGCAAAATCATCTCCAACTGAGTTAAAATGTTTTTGCTTCCTTTAACCGTTACATCTATATCTTTAAAAGTTATTCCCATCATTTGGCACAGCGTTTTACACTGGATTTTGACGCTATTGCTCCATTGTTCAGGGTCGTGAAGTAGCACAACGGCTTCATAATGGTGTTTCCTGATGTATTCCGTTGCTTTGTTTGCAACGTAGTCTTTGGTTTCTTGTTCAATAGGAAGTGCAATTTCATATTGCGAGAGCGGGTAAATCTCATCTAGTTCAATTGGAATTATACCAAAAGGTGCAGCGTAAAAGCAGATGTGGATTTTGCTTGCCAACTCTTCGCCTATCCTAGTAATGACTTGTTTAATTTTGTTGAATTCTTGTGTTCTATGAAAGGGTTTTTTTCGGGTTTGTGGTGCAAGCAGAAGAATGCGTGTGTTTTCAGGTGGACAGTAGCTTCTTCGCATTCTTTTTCTGTAGTGGCTAATTTGGGGGCGTGATAAGCCAATGGAACTAAAGAAGAATAAACCGCTTTTTTTCACGGTTGGGCTATGTTTTTCGATGAAGTCTTCATGCTTCTTCAGTCTTTTAAAGCCTGCAAACAGGGCAGGATGAGTGTGAGCTCTCATTTCCACATGTTCCCAGAGTCTGCCATCTCTTATTGCTTGTTTTACGCGTTTCAGCTCTGCAATATAAACGTAGAGGTTGTGTTCGGCTAGAAATGTTTCAACTTCTTGTTGTGTTTTTGCCATAACTTCTTGTGGTGTAGTATATGCGCATTTTGGGCATTGGCAGGGAAAGTAGTCGAGTTTGTTTAGTCGCCAAGTACCGTTTTCTGTCATATATCGGTTTTCTCGAGCGTACAATGCGTAAGCCGCAGAGTCGAAAAGGTCGCAGCCTAATGCTATGGCTAAGGCAAACATGAAGGGGTGTCCTGCTCCGAAGAGGTGAAGTGGTCTTTCAGGCGGCAGATTCTTTTTTGCAGTTAGAATCATATCAACTAAAACGTCGAAACGGTAGTTTTTCATTACTTCGGTTGGGCTTCCCAAAGCGTGAATTTGGAACGGTAATTTGCTCATTTCAACTGAGGACCTTGCAACAAGGTCTAAGTGTCTTCCTCCTTGCACTGGTCCAACCCAAAGTATGTCATCTCGTGTTTTTGTTTTGAAGAGCTCCTTAGCTCGCTTGAGGGTTTCCATTACTGTTTTAGCAGCTTGTTCCTGAGTAATTTTCCAGCCTGTGGGAATATCTAGTATAGTTGCTATGTCGCTCCCGATCTGCTCTTGGTAACTTATGATTTCCTGTTGGTTCACCTCCACCTCACCATAAACGAGAATCTGATACGCTCCCGAATCAGTCATCACCGCACCATCGAAGCCTAAGAATTCATGTAAGCCTAGCGTTATCGGTTTGGTTTCGAAGTGTTTCTTAAGTATGTAAGCGTTAGTTATGACGGCTTCAAAACCAAAAGTGTCCTTGAGTTTTTGTGCTGGAACCAGTTGAATGTTGGGATTTAAAACGGGGAACAAAAGCGGAGTCTCTACTGTACCGCTTTTGGTTTTAAGCTTTCCAATTCTTCCAAGCAAGTCCTTATCCCTTATCTCGAAACTCATCAGCAAACCTAAACAAACAATTCTGCACTCTTATAAAAAACATTAGCATTCACACAATTTTTTAGAAACGCTTCCAGTTTTTTTGTTTGAAGAAGCCTTCTTACTTTCGGTGAAGGATTAATTAAGGAAGAAATTTTGGTGCTACGGGCAGGATTCGAACCTGCGAACCCCTACGGGAAAGGATTTCTCATAGGGCGCTCAAGTCAAAGCGTCGATCTTGAGTCCTTCACCTTTGACCTGGCTTGGTTACCGTAGCATAAAACTAACAAAACTTGTTTTTTCCTTCTTATTAATGATTTCCCACTTTCAAGTTGTTCATCAGTTAATTTTTTTGCATGCTTAGGGCTGAAAAGGTATCTTTTTACTTGAAAAATGACTGCACCCTTTATTTGTGCTAGTGTATATCCGTTATAAAATTATTGAAAAATTCTACTAAATTCTTCACCACAAAAGTAAAAAAAACTTGCGCAAGTATAAAATAGAGAACACCAAATGCAAACGGAACATCAAATAATCCTTGCCAATAGCCAGCAAATGCCCGAACTCGCAGACTCCAGCATCCACCTTATGGTAACTTCACCGCCCTATCCTATGATAAAAATGTGGGACAACCAATTCGCCACGCTAAACCCGAAAATAGCCACCTTATGACAAAAACTAGAAGTAGACAGCAAAAAAGAAACCATAACCCAAATCTACGAAGCCATGCACGAAGCCCTCGCCAAAACATAGTGTGAAACCTACCGTGTCCTTGTAGATGGCGGCATAGCTTGCATAAATATAGACGACGCTACGCGTACATTAAACAGCAAGTTCCGCCTTTTTCCCAACCAATCCTATCCGGTATGATATTGCTTTTACAAAACAGCAACGCGATGAATAGTTCACGCAAATATGGAATGTATTAGGCACACGCCAAACAACAAGCCAAATCGAAAGAAGAACCGCCGCCTATCCAGACGAAATAACTAACCGACTCATTAGGATGTTCAGCGTAAAAGGCGATACCGTGCTCGACCCCTTTCTTGGCTCAGATGCAACTACTAAATTTGCCATTCGTAACAAAAGAAACAGCAGAGGTTACGAGATAGATGAAATGCTGCTTCAACTCATAAAAAAGCATAAAAAAGAAAATACATTACGAATCAGTTGCATACAAACTGCATATTAAAAAACGCGCAGTTATCAAACCTTAGCGATTGACATTTGCTGCTGTCTTAACCAGAAAAACTTGCTACTTACCGATTTTGCCCCTTCTACCTCATATTTGTACGTTATTTAGGTTTTGCAGGGCGCAACGCCACTCAAAAAAGTTATTAGCCTCTAGCAACTCTAAAAAAGTCAAGAAAACCGCTGTTTGTGCGTATAAACACAAAAAAGTTTATTAGTGAGCTATGTAGCATGTGTTTGTGCTCTTTAAACGTAGAAAATCTTTTTCGAGTTGGAAACTCCAACATCGGAGGAAATTGTAAGTTTGAGAAAAACCCGCGTTAAAAAAATCAGAATGACTATTTACAAATTTACATTTGCGGGAGAATAGCAAAAAATGAATGAATTTCAAAAAGAAGACATTCACCTCCTATTAAAAACTTTCTTTGACGAGAAAGGACTAGTAAGGCAACATCTTGACTCTTACAACGAATTCATCGACCACGGCTTACAAGAAGTAGTAGATGAAGTTAACGAAATTCCCATCGAAGTTCCAGATAACCCCTATAAAGTGAAACTTGGACAAATCTGGATTATTGACCCTCAATCAAGAATAACAGGGCCTTACGCAACGGAAGTTGACGGTACCAAACACGAAATCTACCCTATGGAGGCCCGCCTTAGAAACTTGGCATACGCTGCACCCGTAGCCCTTGAAATGACGCCCGTAATAGACGGACGTGAACAAGATACCGAATTGGTTTATATTGGCAACATCCCTGTAATGCTCAAATCAAAACTCTGCTTCCTATCCCAGCTTTCAAAAGACGAGCTTGTCTCCGCAGGAGAAGACCCAGACGATCCAGGCGGTTACTTCGTAGTGAACGGTTCTGAACGGGTCATAGTAGCCATGGAAGATCTCGCACCAAACCGTGTAATCGTAGACATAGATGAAAAAGGTACCTCACCCGTTTATCAAGCTAAGATATTCTCAACAACTGTAGGATTCAGAGCACGAATAGAGCTGAAACTGAAGTCAGATGATGCTATCTATGTTACGATGCCTGGCGTACCCACCGAAATTCCCTTTGTAGTTATAATGCGGGCTTTAAACCTCGAAAAAGACAAAGACATCGCTGAAGCTGTTTCTCTAGATAAAGACCTGCAAAGCATTCTTGGCCCTTCATTCGAGAAAGCCATAGGAGTAGAAACACCAAGTGACGCTATGCTATTCATTGGGAATCGTGTGGCCCACGGACAAGTCGAAGAGTACCGCCTCCAAAAAGCTGAAACAGCCCTTGACAAAAACTTCCTCCCGCATTTGGGCAGGAGCAGCAACCATAGGCAGGAAAAAGCCATTTTCCTTGGAGAAATGGCCTACCGCGTTATCCAACTTAAGCTTGGAAGAAGACAAACAGACGATAAAGATCATTTCAAAAACAAACGTCTAAGGCTCGCGGGACCACTGCTTGCAGATCTTTTCCGTGTTTCCTTCAGAAACCTAACTCGTGATATCAAGTATCAGCTTGAGCGTATAGGTGTAAAAGGGCCAATCATAACTGTGTCCGCGGCAGTCCGTCCAGGCATAATAACTGAAAGGTTTCAGCATGCGCTTGCAACTGGAAACTGGGGCAGAGGCAGAGTTGGCATAACCCAGCTTCTGGATCGAACAAACTATATTTCCACCCTTAGCCACTTAAGGAGGCTCCAATCACCATTAAGTAGAAGTCAACCTAACTTCGAAGCTAGAGACTTGCACCCAACTCACTGGGGACGATTATGCCCCAATGAAACCCCTGAAGGATCCAACTGTGGTTTGGTCAAGAACTTGGCTTTATCCGCGTCAATTTCGGTGGGTGTTAATGCCGAGAAAATCAAGCAACTGTTTTTCGAGATGGGCACGATTCCAGCTTATGAGGCTAACGCGGATTTAAGAACATCTGGCGCGAAAGTATTTGTTGACGGAAGCATTATCGGATACTGCCATTCAGCATCAGACATGGTTAAAACTTTTAGAGAGAAAAGAAGAGCCGGTGAAATCTCAACTGAGGTAAACATTACCTACTTCTCGAAGGCGAAAACTGAAATGGAAGAGGTGCACGCCAACTGCGATGAAGGACGAGTTAGACGCCCTCTCGTAATCGTTGACAACGACATTCCAAAACTTCAGCCCACTCATCTGGAAAAAATAGGTATCGGAGAATGGGGTTGGGAAGACCTCATCAAAAACGGTTTAATCGAATATTTAGACGCTGAAGAAGAAGAAAACGCCTACATAGCTGTATCTCTCGGAAAGGTTACTCCAGAGCATACACATGTTGAAATCGCGACTTACACGATTCTGGGAATCTGCGCTTCAACTATACCCTTTCCGGAACACAACCAGTCTCCGCGCAACTCCTATCAAGCTGCTATGGCTAAACAGGCGCTTGGAATTTACGGAACAAACTTCCATCATCGTGTGGATTCAAGGTCACACATTCTGCATTATCCGCAAGTGCCCTTGGTTGAAACTGAACTTATGGAAATCATGGGTTACAAACAGCGGCCTACAGGACAAAACTGCGTTGTTGCCGTGCTCAGCTTTGAAGGTTACAACATGGAAGACGCGCTAGTCTTTAATAAAGCCTCAATTGAAAGAGGTCTAGCCCGCTCTACATTCTATCGTATATATGAGGCTGAATGCCGCCAGTATTTAGGCGGGTTAAAAGACAAGTTCAAAGTTCCCGAACCTGGAACCCGCGGATACCGAGGAGAACAATATTACAGACTTCTTGAACCCGATGGAGTAATCAGCTTAGAATCTGTAGTTGTGGGTGGAGACGTGCTCATCGGAAGAATAAGCCCGCCCAGATTCCTTGAAGAATACAAAGAATTCGAAGTTAAAGGACCTTCCATGCGCGATACATCCACTGATATGCGCCCCTCAGAAACAGGTATCGTTGACGGAATTTTCGTGACAGAGTCAGGAGAAGGAAGCAAACTCGTAAAAGTCAGAGTCCGCGACCAACGTGTTCCAGAGTTAGGAGACAAATTTGCCTCTCGCCATGGACAAAAAGGTGTCATAGGCTTAATAGTACCACAAGAAAACATGCCATTCACAGACGAAGGCATCGTTCCAGACATAGTAATCAACCCTCACGCCATACCCTCAAGAATGACCATTGGCCAGTTCATCGAATCAATTTCGGGAAAAGTTGCAGCTGCAAAAGGAAAGCCATTGGATGGCACCCCATTCTCAAATGAAGGACCCGATAGAATTAGGAAAGATCTTGTAAAACTGGGATTCAGCCACACGGGAAGCGAAGTATTCTATAATGGTACAACAGGAGAGAAGTTCGTCGCTGAAATCTTCGTCGGCATAGTTTACTACCAGAAATTGCATCATATGGTAGCCGATAAAATACACGCCAGAGCCCGTGGACAAGTGCAAATGCTAACTCGGCAACCTACTGAAGGCAGAGCAAGAGGCGGAGGTCTAAGATTTGGAGAAATGGAACGAGACTGCCTCATAGGTCACGGCGCAGCTATGCTGCTTAGGGACAGGCTGCTGGAGGAATCTGACAAGTATACGCTCTATATTTGCGAAAACTGCGGTCAGATATCTTATTTCGACATGAAGCAAAGAAAATACGTCTGCAAAATTTGCGATGAAAAAGCCAAAATTTCCCCCGTAATCGTTTCCTACGCTTTCAAACTTCTGTTGCAAGAACTTCAGAGCTTGTGTATCACTCCAAAATTGACTTTAAAGGAGAAAGCATAGAATGTCTTCAGAAATATCGATTCACAAAGTTGTCGACGAAATATCTTTTGGTTTGATATCACCGCAAGACTTGCGTAAGCAATCAGTTGTAGAAATTCAAACACCAGACACTTACGATGAAGACGGAGCTCCAATCACTGCGGGCTTAATGGATGGCAGATTAGGCACCTTGGAGCCTAGGCAGAGATGCAAAACCTGCGGTAATACTGCGATCCGATGTCCAGGACACTTTGGGCACATTGAACTGGCAGTACCAATAGTACACATTGAATTTACGAAAATAATTCATGAACTCTTGAAGTCTACCTGCCGAAGTTGTGGGCGAATACTCTTGCCGGAGGAAAAAGTGAAGAAGGTTCAGGGTCGAATTGAGCGGTACAATGTACTTTTAGGTACGATACCTGACTCAGTGTATAAAACTATAATGCAGGAAATTAAGGGCAAGCAATGTCCGTACTGTGCAGCTAGCCAGTACAAAATCACGTTTGAGAAACCTACCAAATTCATAGAGCAAACCGAAGCAGGTTCCGAACCCTTGACTCCCAGCATGATAAGGGAAAGATTAGAGCGAATTTCGAATGAGGATTTGGAACTTTTAGGATTCAATCCCGTTGTAGCAAGGCCTGAATGGATGGTTTTACAGGTCTTGCCTGTGCCTCCTGTTTATGTTCGCCCCTCCATAACGCTGGAGTCAGGAATCCGCTCGGAAGACGACTTAACTCATAAACTTGTTGATATCATTCGAATTAACCAGAGGCTTAAGGAAAACATGGAAGCAGGTGCACCAACACTCATCATTCAAGACCTATCTGAGCTTCTACAGTACCATGTAACTACTTACTTTAACAATGAAGCTTCTGGAATACCTCCGGCACGACACCGTTCAGGAAGAGCGTTGAAAACCCTCTCGCAAAGGTTGAAAGGAAAAGAAGGAAGATTCAGAAGCAATCTTTCAGGTAAGAGAGTTGACTTTTCAGCGCGCACAGTTATTTCTCCCGATCCTAGCCTCGACATAAACGAAGTCGGTGTTCCAAGACATGTTGCCATGCGTTTGTCTGTTCCCGAGAAAGTAACTGAGTGGAATATTGATGAAATGAAGCAGCTGGTTGTAAATGGCCCTGAACAGTATCCGGGTGCCCTTTACATTATTAGGCCAGACGGAAAACGCATAAGACTTGAATTTGTAGTTGACCGAGACAAAATCGCTGAAGCCGTAGAACTAGGTTTCATTGTAGAAAGACACCTCAAAAACGGCGATATTGCAATATTCAACCGTCAGCCGTCACTTCACCGCATGTCAATTATGGCGCATTACGTGCGCGTTTTGCCTTACAAGACTTTTCGTCTACACCTCTGTGTATGTCCACCATATAACGCTGACTTTGACGGGGATGAAATGAACCTTCACGTGCCTCAGAGTGAAGAAGCCCGAACAGAAGCTCTACTGCTAATGCAGGTTCAAGACCAGATACTCTCGCCAAGGTTTGGAGGACCCATAATTGGCGCAATACGCGACTTCATCACGGGAGCATATTATTTCACAAGACGAGAAAACCTCATGCCTAAAGAGGAGGTTACTAGGGTATTGACGGCAACAGGCTACCTTGGACCACTGCCAGAACCTCAAATCAATGAACCCAAACCTATGTGGTCTGGAAAACAGATTTTCAGCCTCTTCTTGCCAAAGACTTTGAATTATTCCTTGAAGGCGAACCTCTGCCAAGGATGTAACAAATGTGAAGAGGAAGACTGCAAAAGAGACGCGTATGTCGTTATTAAAAATGGTGAGCTTATTTCGGGTATCATAGATAGGCGTTCTATAGGTTCTGAGCAGTCTGAAAGCCTTTTGCACCGCATAATTAAGGACTACGGGGCTCAAGCAGGACGCGATTTCCTGAACAAAATATCGCGTTTGCTGAAACTTTTCATAACAATGCGAGGTTTTAGTTATACTTATGACCAACTTGTTCTATCCTCCAAAGCTGAGAACAAGATCAAGAAATCAATGGAAAAAATTCAGAAGAAAATTGATGAACACATAGAAGACTACCGTAACGGAACTTTACCACGGTTGCCCGGGCAAACACTAGAAGAGTCATTTGAAATCTATATTATGCATGAACTTGCCAGAGCCAGAGATGAAGCAGGAGAAATTGCGGACCAGGATTTCACAATAGATAACTCGGGCATAGTTATGACTAGAACAGGTGCAAGAGGTTCAAGCCTTAACATTGGGCAAATGGTTGCTTGCGTCGGTCAACAATCAGTGCGTGGAAAACGGATACTGAGAGGATATTTTGGAAGAGCCTTGCCACATTTTGTTGATGGTGACCCCCGGCCGAGAGCACGGGGTTTTGTTTACAGTTCCTACCAAACTGGGTTGGACGCAATTGAATTCTTTTTCCACGCCATGGGAGGTCGAGAAGGCTTGGTGGACACTGCAGTCAGAACACAACAGAGCGGTTATATGCAAAGAAGGCTCATCAACGCTTTGGAGCATATTCGCTTAGAATACGACAGCACTGTCCGAGACTCAGCTGGAGACATAATCCAGTTCATGTATGGCGAAGACGGCGTTGACCCCGCTAAAAGCGACCACGGGCTAGCGGTTAACGTGAACAGGCTTATCAGCCAGATAAAAATCGGAGAAGAGAAAGGAAAAGCTGCATCAGCCGATTATATTAAGAAACAGTTAAAGGTTGTTAAGAGGCAACTCACGCCTATACTTATGGACCAGCTTAAACATGGTTTAGCTAAAGCTGGGCTTACCAAAAGGGGCGTTGAAAAAGCCGTTATACTTACTGCTGAACAGTACAAAAAGGCGTTGATGGAACCAGGTGAAGCTGTAGGTATAGTTGCCGCTCAATCAATAGGCGAACCAGGTACTCAGATGACTCTTAGAACATTCCATTACGCAGGAGTCAAAGAGCAAAACGTAACCTTAGGCTTACCCCGACTTATCGAAATAGTTGATGCTAGACGGATTCCGTCAACTCCGATAATGACAATATATTTGACAGAAGAATATAGGAAAAGCAAAGAACGCACAGTAGAAATTGCACGCAATATAATTTACACGAATTTGGAAATTATAGCCTCAGCTATCTACGAAGACCCTGTGCGCGAAGAAATTGTAGTTGAGTTAAACAAACCCATGATGGGGGACCGAGCAATAACCATGGACTACCTCAAGAACCAACTTCAGATTCCAAATGCCACGGTGGAATTAAAGGATGATATCATATATATCATCCCCACTAAAGTTGAAAATCTCAAGAAACTGCTAAACAAAGTTCCAGACTTCCACGTTAAAGGAGTGCCAGATATAAAACGTGTGTTGGTAACTGAAGAGCACGGCGAATGGGTTATTCGAACTGACGGTTCAAACTTGGCTAAGGTTTTGCAGGTTTCTGGAGTAGATACTTCACGAACAACCACAAACAACGTCCATGAGATAGCTAAAACGCTTGGAATAGAAGCTGCAAGAAACGCTTTGACTAACGAAGCTAAAGGAGTCTTGGAAGACCAAGGTCTAGACGTAGATATCCGCCACGTTCTGCTCGTCGCTGACATGATGACCTCCACAGGTGAAGTGCAGCAGATAGGCAGGCACGGAATTAGTGGCAAGAAAGCAAGCGTCTTGGCTAGGGCAGCTTTTGAAATCACAGTTCCGAACATTGTTGAAGCAGCCGTAAAAGGCGAAAGCGACCCTTTGGAAGGTGTAACCGAAAACGTAATAGTCGGACAGTCGATTCCTATAGGCACTGGTTTGGTAGAGTTATACATGTCCACCTTTGAAAAGCAAGAAAAGACTGGAGGAAAAACGGAAATATGATTGATATGGATAAAGCAATAGCTACTGCTGTGAAAACTGGCAAGGTTTCTTTCGGTACCAATACGGCTTTACATAACGCTAAGACTGGCAAGGCTAAGATGATTGTTCTAGCCGCTAACTGCCCAAAAGACATAAAAGAGCAAATAGAATATTATGGTAGAATCTCTAAGGTTCCAATCATGACGTATAAAGGCACTTCAATTGATTTGGCGGCCGTCTGCAACAAACTATTCATTATTTCAGCATTAAGCGTGAAAGAAACAGGTGATTCAGAAATTCTCAAATTAACTAAAAACACTAAGAAAGAATTTGATGGAGGCAATGCATAACGAGCGGTATTAAAATCACATGCGACGAAATGCGTTATATCGCTTTGTTTGAAAGTGTAAGTGGCGCCGGCGTCAAAGACTGTATAATCGACGAAGAGCAGGGACGTGCAATATTCATAGTGAACAAAGGTCAAGTGGGTATTGCTATAGGAAAAGGCGGCAGAAACATCCACACACTTGAAAGAATGACTGGGAAAAAACATGAGATAATTGAATATTCTGAAGATCCAGTCCAATTTATAAAGAACGCCTTGAAACCAGCATCAGTCAGAGAAGTTCGTGTGTCTGAAAGAACCGACGGTAAGAAAATGGCCGTAGTGGCTGTTAACCCAAAAGATAAAGGCATAGCCATAGGAAAAAACGGTAAAAACGCAGAACGCTTGCGTTTCCTGGCAAAACGGTATTTTGATATTCAAAACGTCAATATTACTTAGCTCCTTTGTAACAATTAGAGCCAAGATATAGAGTGTAGTTTGTTGATTCTAGTCCAAAAAACATTGAAAAATCATGTTGTTTTCTTGTTGGTTTATTCTTTTTTGTGTCCTAGTTTTTCTAGCAGTATGTTTGAGGCGAGTATCATAACTACGAGGACTGTTACTAAGGCTGCTAGTTGGTGGTCTCCTATTCCTGTTGTTAATCCTATTGCCGCGGTTGCCCAGAGGCTGGGGGCTGTCGTTATGCCTTTGACTTTGTCTTTTTCTGCCCAGATTGTTCCTGCACCTATGAAGCCGATTCCAGCGACTATTCCAGCAGCTATGCGTGCTGGTTCTATACTGAAGCTGGTGGATACAATCGTGAACAGTGATGCACCAAGCGATACAAGCATATGAGTGCGTAACCCTGCGGGCTTATGCGTGATTTCTCGTTCGACACCTACGATAGCGCCTAATGCTATGGCTAGGAGCAAGCTAAGGAAAGTCTCAAGAGTCAATATGGTCTGCATACCAAAGAACTACTTAAGCAAATTTAAAAAAGCATTGGTTTCACTTGTCAAGCCATGCTTCGGCGCTGGAACAGAAAACGATTTACCTGTGCATTAACATCACATGTACGATATCATATGATTGCAAGAAGTATCTTGGATTTAATTGGCAAAACTCCAATGGTTAGGATAAACCGTCTTAACAAGAACCATAACCTCGAATTGTACGTTAAGCTTGAGAAATTCAACGTTGGAGGCTCGGTTAAAGATCGTATAGCAAAATATATGATTGAGCAAGCCGAAAAGTCGGGGAAGCTAAACAAAGATAAAACTGTTATAGAAGCCACTAGCGGCAACACAGGTATAGGCTTAGCTATGGTATGCCGAGTGAAAGACTATAACCTCCTTCTCGTAATGCCCGAAAACATGACCATGGAAAGACGGCAAATCCTCAACGCATTAGGCGCAAAAATCATCCTGAGTGAAGCAGCAAAAGGAATGGACGGTGCAGAAGACCTTGCACGCAGAATAGTAAGTCAAAGCCCGGACAAATACTTCATGCCCAATCAATTTGCAAACGAAGCCAATGTGCTTGCCCACTACGAAACCACAGCAAAAGAAATCCTTCGAGACACAAAAGGACAAGTAACCCATTTCGTAGCAGGTATCGGCACCACAGGCACACTCATGGGCGTCTCAAAAAGGTTAAAAGAACACAACCCCAGCATCAAAATCATTGCCGTAGAACCAGAAAATGGCACTACCATTCAAGGCTTGAAAAACCTTGAAACCCAATACGTGCCCTCCATCTGGAAAAAGTCACGAGTTGACGAAATTCACAAGGTACACCCCAAAAAAGCAGAAGAAATATCAAGACTCCTGGCGCTGCAAGAAGGCATCTTCGCAGGGCCAAGCTCAGGTGCAATAATCTACATAGCCCTAAAAAAAGCCGTTGAAATAAGAAAAGGTGTCATTGTCGCTATTGCCCCAGATGGCGGCGAGAAATACTTGTCCACCAAACTCTGCGACCCCAAACTATGCTTAAAATGTGCACGAAAATACGGCATAAGATGTTCGTATATCGACGGAAGCCCCATATCAATCCCATCCAAAATAATTACAAAACCCTAAGCCGACTTTCCATGAACCATTGAAGATAACAAGTTTTCCAAAATACCTAGTCTCTTTAAAACATAAGTTAAGATAAAAAATGGAAACCTTTTTTCCGAGCTCCTTCAAGCTTTCCTAGTCAGAGAGTTCACTCTCTTCGTTTTTGCTAATAGTGAACCACAACCTTTCAAAGTAATCAGAAATCAAAGAGACAAAACTTTGATTGGTACTCCATAAGGCAGGCGAATCTCCCAGATCTGCTTTCGGATTAACAGTAACAAAAGCCTTTTTTTTATCGTAAATACCGAATTCGTATCCGGGCGAGTGAGAGATAAATTTGAAGTGACAGTTAGACGTTTCCTTGCAAAGATGTGCCATCCTATCAGCATCAATAGTTTCCTCCAAAGCTTCAACAATCAACCGAAACTTTACATTTCTACTCAAAGCCTCATCAAAACTTTCGGTAACGGCATCATCAGCTCCAACGGAGAAGCGCTTCCAAGAAAGCAAAAGATCAATTTGCCGGTTAGACTGGGCAATTGCAGCCCTTATTCTCTCCAAGAAATAATCCCCTTTTGGAATCAAAACAAACTTAAAATTTTGTTCTTCAGAAGACATAATCTTGCTTCCTTTTTTGAACACGCGGATCAACTGCAGCGTTTTTGACCTTAGTAACATGTGCTTTTTAGTTTTGTTTTTTAAAAGTAAACGAAGCCCGTTATCTAGAGGGATTGCTCTGAATTCAAGGGGTGACTCAATTATTTTCTCTACCAAACCCAACTCTTGAAGGGCAGATAGAGTTCGATACAGATCCGATCTAGCTACATTGGAAAACTTGGATATTGTTTTAACATTGGCAGAGCTAAAATGAGTGAGAGCTAAGTATGCCTTTGCCTGCAAAACACTAAGACCCAATTCGTTAAGGGTTTGGATTTCATAGCTACGAATTTTCCACATCCCTTCCTTAAACCCCTGGAAACCCTTTCTATCAATAAAGAAGAGATTATTTTTTAGTTTTTTGTTTGTGGGTAGAACAACTACCTGCAATATTATATTAACATTTTTTTCCATAGACTTTTTCACAAAATAAAGGAGAAAGAAGATTATGCAGCTTCTGAAACAAAAAACAAAGAAAACTGCAATGACCTTAACATTTATACTGACTTTAACTATGACAATAGCAACCATTTTTCCATCCGTTCAAGGACAAGTCCTTCCCACGTTCCTATTACTCAACGCTGCACCCAACCCTATAGGCGTTGGACAAGAAGTTCAAGTTAACGCCTTTTTAAGTAAACCGCCTATTACAGCCGGGCTCGGTGGTTCCGGAGACATGTATCAAGACATAAGAGTAGAAGTTACAACGCCAGATGGGCATACATCAACTCTTGGAGAACGCGATTCCGATCCTACAGGCGGGGTATGGTTCATATACACCCCTGACTCAGTAGGGGAATACACTTTTAAAGCGTATTACCCTGGACAAGAAATTGCTAGTCGTGGAGTAACCTATGAACCTTCTGAAAGCGAAGAAGTGACACTTGTAGTGCAAGAGGAAGAAATCCCCCGGTATTCTAGCCCGCCACTTCCAACCGAATACTGGACTCGCCCAATTTACGCAACAAACTACGCGTGGTCGCAGCTAGGCGGAAGTTGGTTTGGACTAGCACCAGCAGTTTTTGCTACTACTGGTCAGTACGATGGTATGGGAAACTTCCAACCATACAGCACAGCACCAAATACAGGTCACATAATGTGGACAAAACCCACACATTTCGGAGGCCAAGTAGGAGGACCTATCAGTGCTGATCAAATGAGCCAGTACATGTCCACAACAATAGCCACAAACTTTTTCGAGCCTATAATCCTAAACGGAATACTCTACTACACTGAGTTTGCAGGTCCAAATGCTGCAAAAGCAAGCTGGAAAGCTGTAGACATACATTCAGGAGAAATACTGTGGACAAGATCTGCGGGAGAAACAGGCAACGAAGTACTTAGAATGGGTCAAATCCTACGTTACCATTCGATCCAAGAATATGGTTCATGGGCATTCCTATATGCTTGCGAATCCGCGGGATTTTTCCAGATGCCAACATTCTTCAACGTATATGACCCAATGACAGGAGTTTTTATGTTCAACATAACTGGCATTCAAAACCCACAATTTTTGATGGACGTGGACTTAGAGCAGGAGGGGACATTGGTAACTTATTATACATCTGGTGGCAATCTTGTTAAGTGGAACTCAACCAAACTAATGATGAGTAAAAGCTTTGATCAAATCACTATCCGTCCGAGCGGCACCTATGACTGGTCTGACGGAATAGAATGGTCAGTTCCTCGCCCAACTACTATCGGAACCACACCCGTGGGTGGATCAATGGGCATCGCTGCAAGAACCGATAATGTAATACTTCTTCGATATTCACCCTCCGCTGGCATGTTTGTCTCACTCAGTTATGGCTACCAATTAACAGCAGGGTACGACGCAAAAACAGGGCAGAAACTCTGGGGACCAATAAACCAAACAATACCCAAATACGAAGACATTGGTATCATTGCTGCGCGCGACGGGGTTTACGTGATGCATAATAAAGATTTGAATGAGGCTTATGGTTACTCCCTTGGCGATGGATCCTTGATGTGGGGACCAGTTAAACTTCCAGGAAACGCTTGGAGCCATATTTCGCGATCTGCACAGATTGCCTACGGAAACGTCTATATTTATGACTTCGGTGGCTACGTAAATGCACTTGACCTCGAAACAGGAGACATCGTTTGGACTTTTGAACCTAGAGCCGCTGGATACGACACGGGCTATGGAATATATCCCCTTTGGTACACGGCGAGCATATGTGATGGAAAACTTTTCGTGTCAGAGAGCCATATGTATAATCCACCCCTGTTTCCAGGGGCTCAACGGCTTGCCATAAACTGTACTGATGGATCATTAGTCTGGAGCATATTGAGTTTCAACGGTCGAATGCCTGCTGCTCACGCAGACGGCTACATGATCGAATGGAACAGCTATGACAGCCAAGTATACTGTTACGGCAAGGGTCCAAGCGCAACAACGATTACGGCTTCACCAAAAGTTTCAGTGGAAGGTGGCTCCATTTTGGTGGAGGGCATGGTCACGGATATTTCTCCGGGTACAGAGGAATATGTACAGACTGCTCGTTTTCCAGCTGGCCTTCCAGCTGTTTGCGACGATAACATGTCCGCGTGGATGGAATACGTGTACATGCAGCAGCCTAAACCGACAGATGCAATAGGCGTTGAAGTCATTGTAAGTGTGCTTGACCCGAATGGCAACGTCTACGATGTTGGCACAACTATCACCAGCGATGGCTTCTACAAACTTTCATTCACACCTCTCGTTCCAGGAGAATACACTGTTTACGCTACGTTCACTGGATCAAAATCCTACTGGCCATCATCAGCAGTAACCGCCCTAAACGTAGAAACCGCACCTCCACCGTCTCCGCCGCCTGAAGAGCCACCTGCGCAAATGACTGACATGTATGTGTTAGGTTTAGGTTCAGCTGCCATAGTTGTCATCGTAGCAATTGGATTAGTGCTAATTCTAATGCTTAGAAGACGGTAATAAACCCTTAAAAACATCAATTCCTTTTTCTTTTTTGCAGCATAAATTAAAGCAAGCTTCATTTTTGTTTTGCCTAGTAATTTCATAGACAAAAGTGACGTTCTTATTAAAACGGATGTAAAAACAATTAAAGGGCGGTTTTCAAAATAAGGGTTATATTTACTTATTAAATATTTCTTTTGATGCTCTTTAACATCAATTCCTCATTTTGTCTTCTATTTAGTTGCTAGTTTTGAGTTTCCATCTTAGTTGAATTTGCACCCTTCTAACCAGTCCACGTTTCTCTAAAGAGTTTAGACTTCGATTTATTGAGGAGTACTCTTTTGTTTTATATTCAACTGGCTTACTAAAAACCAATTCAGCAAGTTCTTTTGTTGTCATCTCGGACTTAACTTCCAGAAATTTTAAGATTAACCTTTGATTTTTCGACAAACCCGACGTCTCTAAAACCTCCTCTTTCTAGAGAAATTCTCAAATATACTTAAATTGTTTATTCTTTTCAGGTAAATTGGATACATCAAATTGTTTGTCAATGTCTCATTGAATGGAAACTTTGAGATAGGCGATGTCTTTTGCCACTTTCCTCTCTGAAGATTTCAATCTGAACGATTTTGAATATAGGGGACACTCAAGAACCAAGGTGTGGAACTCGCCATTCTCACCCAAAGGATTGATGCTCCCGATTTTCGATAGAAAGTCGTTGCTTGTCTCACTATTGATTATGAATCCTAAGACCTCTTCATCCAAATATTTCAAGTTTACCCCAGTCACTAATACCTTAAACTCTGAACTGAAGATTTCTTCAAAAAGCTCTGATGAGTTTCTTGAATAGAGCGGTTCAAGCAATTCTAAACCAACTTTGCTACAAACGTCTTCAAGACCCAACTTGTGAGCTTCAACAAAGACATCGCCTGCAACTAGTGCATCAATCTTGAGGGTTTTTAGAACCTCCAGAAAAGCGTCCGCTCTTTTAAAATCAACTATTTCCAAACTCTTTCTCATTGAGCCTGCCAAGATCTTAAGCGCAGCTAAATTTTCAGCATGAGGAGACGGCAAAGGCAGAGTTGGAAGCACAGTTATAAGATAATCAACGGCGACACCTTGCTTTTCGACTAAATATACAGCGTAGAGTGAATCTTTGCCTCCTGAAAAAAGAGCTGCAGCCTTCATGGATCAAACATACTCCATAACTCTTTCAAATCAATAAAGAATAGATTAAATGTTATGGAAAATTGTGGGTTTTTTTGCATGCTATAAGAAGCTGTTTGGAAAGCGGAAGTAAAAAATTAGTGAGTAGATTCCAAAATTAGTGGGTATATCTCCTTTCCATGTATTTCTGGAGACATCTCCCGCGACTATCTTCCCTTTTTTCTGATTGCATGAAAGTGGCCGAGGTGAGGTATTTTCGACTGCTGTGGATACATCGCCACTTCCAGCGCAACCTCTTTTTTCTTTCTAATACCCGTTTCCCAAAATTGATCCTTAACTTGAGATATACTGTCAAATCTTGAGAAATTGTCATTTGGATTAAATTTCAATCCCC
>JABAOC010009638.1_pt1 | contig 56064 bp, 61 predicted proteins | sample 7062161 | NCBI WGS metagenome assembly JABAOC01 (sample SAMN14538625, study PRJNA623070) | marine sediment metagenome | biome: marine biome [ENVO:00000428]; feature: marine pelagic biome [ENVO:01000023]; material: deep marine sediment [ENVO:00002113] | place: India: Gulf of Khambhat ... | reverse complement strand
AGGCCTAGAAAATAGATGAAGACAACTGCAATATCCATACACCACCTCACAGGTCCGCACAGTGCAGCTCAATTTATTTTCTTCACCACGGAATGTCAAATAGCGAGACAGATCCCCTCCCTGAAACTGTTTAATGAAGTCACCTTATACCTTCTCGCAGGCTATGAGCTCTTTTTTTCAGGCCCTGTTGAATAATGAGCTACTCACTGGGTACTAGTTCGAGAGGTTGTCCTGGCACCTACTGATATGCCTCCTCTTCAGCAATTCTTATTCTCCAGGGCGGGCATGAACAAGCACATTCGTTTTGGTCAGGGCCTTTGCACCCTTGAGGTTCCCGTGGTTTTAGGACAGGGCTACGTCATAGCAAAACCTCCCATAGTGATTCTTTGGCTCATTTGTGGGTATGGATATCTTTTTTTTCATCATGCCCTTACATGGTCTAGACTAGTGGGTGTTTCAAAATGGTTTATATAGATGGAGCCTATTATTCTAAGACTTATGGTGCAATAAACCATTTTGAAACGACCCAATGAAGCGTCTCGTTATAGGGCATAATGAAAAAAAAGATACCCATACCCTGGACTTTGACGTTACCCTGGGTTTTAGGACAAAATCCTTGCATATGATAATCTCATTTGTTAAAAAAAAGGGTCGATTTTTCCTTGGGTACCGTTACATGAAACTCGTACTAGATATGGGAAATCGTCTAGCGAGGGATAGGCCGGCCCGAGGCAATAGCAATAAGTGTTGTTTTAGAGAGGAACCCCGAATCGGAATCTCCAAGCTGTTTCATTCTCCGTAGTCTCGAGCGGGTCAAGACGCTGGGGAAAGGAGGTCTCTTATGGATAAGATCAAGATTGCTATTGTCGGTATCGGTAACTGTACAAGTTCATTGCTTCAAGGCATTGAGTACTATAAGAATAAGGATAGCAAAGATGCTATCGGATTGATGCACTGGGAGATTGGCCGTTACAAACCCTCTGATATCCAAGTAGTAGCTGCCTTTGACATAGATAAGAGAAAGGTCGGCAAAGACGTCTCCGAGGCCATATTTCAGCTGCCAAACTGTACTGCCGTATTCTGCAGAGATGTGCCCAAGACAGGTGTCAAGGTCGAGATGGGTGCCATATTTGACGGCCTTTCCGACCATATGCGTGATTACGAGGAACAATATACCTTTATCCCCTCTGACGAAAGAGAGCCGTCCAAAGATGACTGCATTAGGGTATTGAAGGGGAGTGGGGCTCATATCCTCTTGAATTACGTCCCAGTAGGAGCAGAAAAGGCCGTCAAATTCTATGCCGAATGCGCCCTTAATGCCGGGATAGGACTCATAAACAATATGCCTGTATTCATTGCCAGTAACGCGGAATGGGGTAAGAGATTTGAAAAAGAGCGGATACCCATTATAGGCGACGATATAAAATCTCAACTCGGCGCAACAATAGTACACAGGGTTTTGACAAACCTTTTCCGGGCAAGGGGGGTTAAACTCGAGAGGACCTACCAGCTGAATACAGGAGGAAACACGGATTTTCTGAATATGCTCAACAGGAGCAGGCTGATATCTAAGAGAGAATCCAAGACTGAGTCAGTGCAATCTCAATTGGTTGAAAAGCGAATGGTAAAGGAGAATATTCACATAGGGCCAAGTGATTGGGTTGCATGGCAAAAAGATAACAAGGTCTGTTTTATCAGGATGGAGGGCAGACTCTTCGGCGATGTCCCAATGAACTTGGAATTGCGGCTCTCAGTAGAAGATTCCCCAAATTCCGCAGGGGTGGTCATCGATGCAATACGATGTTGTAAGCTCGCACTCGAGAGAGGAAAAGGGGGCGTCCTATATTCCCCATCTGCATATTTCATGAAGCATCCCCCAAGACAGTATACCGATGATGAGGCATTCAGACTCACTGAGGATTTTATCCAAGGAAAAAGGGACGACTAAACTCACCTAGAAATAGTGCCAGTAGAGGAGACTCAAACACGACAAGGGCTCGCAGAGGCCCTTAATTTTTGAAAGGAGGGCTACATGGATTGGGGTATTGAAAACAGGCTTTCCAGATTAATCAAGGAAGATGGCCGCTGCCAGTTTCTGCCCATAGATCATGGCTATTTCCAGGGGCCTACCAGTTGTCTGGAAAAACCATCCGAGACGATAAGAGATCTTCTTCCCTATGCGGATGGTCTCTTTGTCACCAGGGGTGTATTACGCTCATCTGTTCCTTCCAATAGCCAGACGCCGATCATCCTGAGGGTCTCCGGCGCTACCAGTATAATCGGGGCGGACTTAGCCAATGAGACCATTACTGCATCAATAGAGGAGATCATCAGGCTCAACGCCGCTGCTGTTGGAATCTCTATCTTTGTGGGTTCTGAGTATGAGAAGCAGACATTGACCAACCTTGCGCGGCTTGTTGATCAGTGTGAAAATTTTGGTATTCCCGTTATGGCCGTCACCGCAGTTGGCAAGGAACTGGAGAAAAGGGAAGCCAGGTATCTTGCCCTGAGCAGCCGAATTGCCGCTGAATTGGGCGCAAGGATTGTAAAAACCTACTACTGTCCCGAGGATTTCGAAAAGGTGACAGGAGGCTGCCCCGTCCCCATAGTTATTGCCGGTGGTCCGAAATGTGAGACAGAGTTCGAGGTATTTGAATTTGTCTATGACGGCATTCAAAAGGGAGCAATAGGGGTTAATCTGGGCAGGAATGTCTGGCAGAATCCGCATCCAGTCCCTATGATGAGGGCATTAAACGCCATTATTCATAAGAACTCAACACCAAAGGAGGCCCAGGAACTCTTCGGCCAGTTATCTAGAACTCAGTAGTGTGTGCTCAGCGAAAAGCCCCATTAGACGACCCGCATACGGATGATAGCAGACGACTACCAAAGGCCACCAGACAAAATGAAATGTGCGATGTACTATAATAACAGGGATATACGGTTGGAAGAAATCCCTGTGCCCGAGATAGGATCAGATGAGCTGCTGGTCCAAATGCATGCGTGTGGGATATGTGGTAGTGATGTCCTCGAATGGTACAGGATAAAAAAAGCGCCTCTTGTGCTCGGCCATGAGATGACAGGGGAGATAGTTGAAGCGGGCAGGAATGTCGAGAGATATAAAGTAGGCAACCGGGTGTTTGTATCCCACCACATTCCGTGTAACACGTGCCGTTATTGCCTACGTGGTCACTATACAGTGTGTGACACTTTACGGAACACAAACTATGAGCCCGGAGGATTTGCCCAATTTATCAGGGTGCCAAGGATCAATGCTGACCGGGGAGTATTCCTTTTGCCCGATGAAATATCATATGAGGAGGGCACGTTCATTGAGCCTCTGGCCTGCGTTCTGAGGGGTCAAAAGATCGCTCACATACAACCAGGCCAAACAGTCTTCATAATAGGCGGAGGAATCGCGGGACTGCTCCATCTTAAGCTGGCAAGGGCCTTGGGGGCAAGCTCCGTTGTGGTAACTGACATAAATAAGAAGCGACTGGTATTCGCTGAACGATTCGGGGCAAAGGCGGCTATTTTGGCTGATGACAACGTTCCCCAGCAGCTTAGAGCGGTCAATAATGGACGCCCGGCCGACCTTGTAATAGTTGCCACTGGCGCTATAGAGGCAACTCAGATGGCCTGGAAAACCGTGGACAGAGGAGGGACTATCCTTCTTTTCGCACCCACGCAGCCGGGCATCGATGTTGCCCTGCCTCTATATGATATCTGGCATGACGGGATAACAATTACCACATCCTATGCCGGCTCTCCATTGGATATCAGTGAGGCAATAGAGTTGATCAGGTCAAAGAGTATTATTGTAAGGGATATGGTAACCCATCGTTTTCCCCTTGCCAGGGCGAGCGAAGGGTTCTCGCTCGTTGAAAAGCCGCAGGATTCACTCAAGGTCATTATCGTGCCATGATCTCCTCGTTTCTTACCATAGGGACAAACAGGACCTTCATTACCGCCTTTTCTCTTATCATCCCCTTCTCCTTCTTGAGAAGGACCAGCTCCTGGACACCGCCTCGTTCCCCAACGGGAATGATCATCCTTCCACCCTCAGCAAGTTGATCAACCAGCGGCTTCGGAATCTCCTCGGGAGCGCAGGTCACGATTATAGCATCAAAAGGTACCTTTTCTGGCCAGCCCTTGTAGCCGTCACCAATCTTTACGGAAATGTTCCTATATCCCATTTCGTTCAGTCTCTCTCGAGCTGTGTCACCTAATCGAGGCCTTATCTCTATGGTATAGACCTCCCTTGCGATCTCTGCCAGAATAGCAGCCTGGTAACCTGATCCTGTTCCGATCTCCAGTACGGTATCTCCTGGGGATAAATTCAACGCCTCAGTCATAAACGCCACTATGTACGGCTGCGAAATCGTCTGGCCCTCTCCAATGGGAAGAGGTCTATCGTCATAGGCGGATTCTCATAGGTCTTCTGGCACAAAAAGATGCCGAGGGACCTTGCTCATAGCCTCAATAACCCTTGGATCTTTGATTCCCCGGGCAATTATCTGATCGGTGACCATGTTCTGGCGAAGAGCTGAAAAGGGGGCTTTTGCAGACGATCCAGTGGATATGGCACAAAAAATCAGTAGCGAAGCAGAGGAAAAATATGCTATTTTACCCATGGCGATCTCCCGATGAAACCGGTTTCTACTATCTTACCGAAATAGTAACCCCATTGTGTAATCTGTGGACATTTCCTCGCCATTTAGTATATGTTTCTTAATGAAAATCACAACATATTTGTTGGAACTGAATACGTTACTTATCATATGGAGCGTGCAAGTGCATCGTCCTTACAGTGGTAGCATTAACTAATCAGTAAAGAAACAGACTATTGCAGATGACCTACACTGCGTTTTTTCGCCTCTATGAAGAGCTGAATGATTACTTACCCGCTGAGAAGAGAAAGACAAGTTTCGGCGTGTCCCTAGAAAAGCAGACTACGATCAAAGAGGCAATTTGCCTGCTGGGGGTGCCGCCTGAGGAGGTTGACCTTGTTCTTGTGAACGGTGAATCAGTTCCCTTTAACCGCATTATCAGCGAGGGAGACAGGATCAGCGTATACCCAATTTTTGAGTCCCTGGATATTAGCAAGGTAACAAGACTCAGAGGGAAACCACTAATCAAATTGTCTAAAGATTCAAAAATATAAATCTTGAAAGGAGACAAGATGGCCAGAAAAAAGATTGATGAAAAGATAAGGCAAAAGGTTATAGAAGCCCAGGCAAGCGGACTCCCCATGAGAAAGATAGCCAAGGAATTTGGGGTAGGTCTCTCAAGCGTCCATAGAATAATCAAAGAGAAAGGTCCTGAAAAAGTTCAAAAGAAGATGAGCAAGGCAGAAAGGCTAAAGAAGATAGAGGCTATTGAAAGAAGGATAGCTGAGCTGGAAAAGAAGATCCTTGACCTAGAGTCCAAAAAAGGGTGATGGAGAGGGAAATAACAAGCCCAACGATCTTTATTCACGGACAAGAAAGTAGCAGCCGGGGAGCAAAAGGGGCTCTCTTCAGAAACCTTTTCCCGGAGATGATTATGCCCGACTTCGTGGGTGATGTCCCAACGAGGATGTCAAAACTGAACGAGATCCTCGAAGATAAGGAAGACATAGTTATCATAGGCTCCTCTTTGGGCGGGTTGATGGCTGCGTTGTACGCATTTCAAAATCAGGACAGCATAAAGAAGCTCATCCTCCTTGCACCAGCCCTTAACCTCCCAGAGTTCAGCCCTTATCTATCCGAAAGACTCACACTGCCTGTCTATATCTTCCACGGAAAAGCAGATGAACTTATCCCCCCCCAGCTGATTCAGGCTATTGCCCAAAAGGTCTTTGCTAATCTAACCTTTACCATGCTGGACGATGATCACCGCCTATCCAGAACATTTATTTCAATTGATTGGCCCCAGCTCATAACCGGTTAATGCCGACCTTCTCTCCCGTGAGCAAATAATCATCGAGAAGATAAAAAGGAGGCGCTGGGGCCCAGCGCCTCTACACCTCACCAGTCAGGGTCATTAATGGCCTTGTTCAGATCTCCAACTCAGTCCTCCAGCTCCACATTCCAATAGACATAATCCCTCCATGACTGAGGCATCTGTCTAAAACCCAATGTAATCGTTAGAACAGGCAGCCACTCCGGCTTTTTCGGCTTCCTGATCAAGCTCATCGATACCTCTGAGGGGAGCCTCCCCCCCTTTTGTCTATTGCACTCAACACAACAGCTCACGATATTTTCCCACTCTGTCCTGCCTCCCCTTGCCTTAGGCACCACGTGATCCCAGGTAAGCTCAGTTGAAGGGAATAGCCCGCCACAGTACTGACACCTGTAGTTGTCTCTCACATAGATATTCTGTCTACAGAATTTAACCGGCGTCTTTGGCCTCCGTACAAATCGCAGGAGCCGGACAACCGAAGGCAACTTAATGGAAAAGGATACCGAATGGATCTCCCTAGTATACTCTTCGACCACCTCCACCTTGCCTAGGGTGAGCATAACAATTGCCCTTTTCCAGTTAATGACCCTAAGAGGTTCGTAGGTGATATTTAAGAGGAGTACCTGCTCCATGGCAAAAAACTAATTCCAAAATTCCTCGACCCGTGAGTTTCACTGGGTCAATGCACGAAATCGATGACCCTTATCGGGGCGAGAGGATTTGAACCTCCGACCCCCTGCTCCCAAAGCAGGTGCGCTCCCAGACTGCGCCACGCCCCGCATGGAGTAAACTTAATATCCTATGTTACCTTAGAAAAATCAAGAAAATTTTGAGCAGGAGATCCGATAAAAAGGCCTCTTCCTGTATCCCATTGTTGAGATCTGAGAGGTTCAAACAGGGTTCAAGGTGCCGCCTTGAGCTCTCTAGGGGGGTCCTCAGTTTGACCTACTTTCTATTGACTTTGGAAAGATTAGATAATATGTATTCTACCAAAAAATAAGACAGAATAAGACAATGAGAGAGATGGATATTCAGAATCAAAAAGATGATCGCAATATCGATGTGGACAAGGTGGGCGTAAAGGATATCCGCTATCCAATAACGGTCTTTGACAAAGAGACAAAAACCCAACAGACAGTAGCCCTGATTAACATGTATGTTAACCTTCCCAGGGACTATAAAGGCACCCATATGAGCCGTCTTGTTGAGATTCTGAACGAACATAACAGAATGATCTCTATTCGGAATTTCTCAGATATCCTTTCGACCATGAAGAAACGGCTCAATGCCGAGAGTGCGCAAATAGAGATATCCTTTCCCTACTTTGTAATGAAGCCGTCTCCCGTTACCCACAGCAAGGGCCTGATGGAATATCAGTGCACCCTTAAAGGGACCCTGAATAAGGGGAAGGATCTGGTGGTTATGATAAATGTACCCATTAGTACCCTGTGCCCGTGCTCAAAAGAGATAAGTAGTTTTGGTGCTCATAACCAGAGGGGGGAGGTTCGATTGCAGGTCAGATTTAGGAAATTCATATGGATAGAGGATCTTATAAAACTCGTAGAGGAGACTGCCTCCAGCGACGTTTATTCTGTCCTAAAGAGGGAGGACGAGAGATACGTGACTGAAAAGGCATATCAAAATCCCAAATTCGTTGAGGATATTGTCAGGGATATAGCTAGTAAGCTTCAGCATAATCCTAATATAACCTGGTTTGCAGTTGAGTCAGAAAACTTTGAATCTATCCACAACCACAATGCATACGCCTACGTTGAAAGGGATAAGACCAGACAATAAAGTTGCAAATAGTCCTGCCCCATCGGGCCATGCCAGTTTCCTATCCGAGATTACACGGGCCAGCTCAAAAAACACAGAAACCCAATAAAACCAGAAGGGAAGCAACAGATGGCTGAAGACCTCAAGAAGATGTATAGGACAGTGATGGATGACCATTTTCCTCCCCAGCTCACCATAAGCTTTGGAGATCAAAAACTAGTCTACAGGAAAAGAGCCTGGAAGATAGCTGATGAGAGTTCAGGAGAGTTGATTGAGAAAGGTCTTAGGTATGGAGAGAATCCGGGCCAAGAAGCAGCGCTCTATGAGCTGACAAACGGAAACCTTGCGCTTGGTGAATGTCAATTTATGGAGCCAGGAAAGGGCCTGGTCTCAGCCATAACTGAAGAGGATTTGATTCAGAGCGGAAAACATCCCGGAAAGATCAATCTAACCGATATGGACAATGCCCTTAATATCTTGAAATACCTTACCTTAAAGCCGGCCGTGGTAATTGTTAAACACAATAACCCTTGTGGTGTAGCCTATGGCTCAACCATTGAAGACGCTTACCAGAAGGCAAACATGGCGGACAGAATAGCGGCCTTCGGCGGCTGCGCAGTGTTTAACAGGCCCATTGATAAGGGGACAGCTCAACTAATTACTGCCAATTATCTCGAGGTTGTGGCAGCACCGGAATTTGAAGATAACGCCCTCTCTCTCCTCACCAAAAGCCCAAACCTCAGGATTGTAAAGATCAGCAGGATCGATAGATTGGCTGAGTATACGGAGAAATGCTTCGTTGACTTTAAAAGTCTCATGGACGGGGGAATAATTATCCAGCAGTCACCCATAAATATGATCAAAACACCAGACGATTTTAAACTGGCATCGGTTGAATACGAAGGGAAGGTTTACGCTATCGCCAGGAAACCCACGCGAGATGAATATGCTGATATGCTCTTTGGCTGGCAGGTAGAACAGGGCGTAACATCTAATTCAGTTATCTACGTTAAGGATGGAGTCACAGTTGGTATTGGGACAGGAGAGCAGGATAGAGTCGGCGTTGCAGAAATAGCCATCTTTAAGGCCTACACCAAATATGCCGATGCCCTCTCCTTCAGAAGATATGGCGCCTCCTATAAGGAATTGGAGGCCCAGATAAATAAAGGCAGCAAAGACGTTGCCCTAAAGCAGGAGATAGACACGGCAACTGCTGATGCCCACGGCGGACTGATAGGCTCAACAATGGTATCAGATGCATTTTTTCCTTTCAGGGATGGCGTTGATGTGGCTATAAAGGAGGGGATAAGGGCCATTGTTCAGCCAGGTGGCTCGTTGAGAGACTTTGAATCAATTGAGGCCTGTAACGAGGCCAAGCCCCAAGTAACGATGGTATTTACAGGCCAGAGGGCATTCAGGCATTAAGGTGTTCCTTATGCTTCTCTTCTCTGACCCCCTCCCCCCTTTGTCCGGCGCCAGATCACCGGACTTAAAACGAGACCCCTGCCTAATGTGCCTTTTTCTTGTCCCTCCCGCAGCTCAGTAGACTGTTCAAGGATCTCACTATGAACAGATGTCCTTACCCAGTAAAGGTTCTTCTCCTGGGGCTGTTTGCCGCACAGGTTCTCGCCACCATCCAGGTCTATCTATCCAATGCCCACCTTTACCGGGCTCTTATTGCCGTACGGGATGCAGGTTATCTCACGATTCCCAACCAACGGATGATGCACAATCTGAGGGAATTTGGCCCTGCCTTTTTCGGAGGTCTTTTCTTTACATTCAGTGTAGGTGCTGGCCTCTCCCTGTTTTCCCTTGCTGCGGCCTGGATGTGGGACCGACTTGTCTCTAGAAAAAGACTCGTTCTGGTACTGCTTTTGCTGTCCTGGATAGGATGTGTTTTGGCAGTGAACCTTCAGGGCCTCTGCCCAGTGGCGACATCATACTTGCTCCTCATACTCCCTCTGGTCTTTACGGCTACATCGAGATGGATACCTCCAAAAGCTGGACAGGGTGCTTGGTTAAATAGAATCGCTGTCTTTTCCCCTGCTTTGTTGCTGGCACTCTTATGGACTCCCCAAATGGACAGGCATTTTTTTGTGGACTTCAGGGACAATCTCCTTTTATCCAACCCCTTAGGGACAAAGATCAATCACTTTTACTATACTTACACGCTCTACCCTGCGGAGGTGTTCAAATCCTTGGATCAGAAGATCCTCAAGACCTGCGACCTTCAAGGCATTCAGGAAGATTCAACAGTACGATCCGTGGAAAGGGAATTACTGAATCACGACTACCTTCCTGTGGGGGCAGAGGCAGCAGTTGATCTGAAGATAGCGCAAGAGGCCAATGCCCTCGTCTTTGAGAGGAGGGGGAGGACAATACTGCGGAGCACGGCCGAGGATTTTTTGGCCAATCCAGGAACCGTACTGAGGGAATTCTCCTCAAAGACTGACAGGTACGCCTTGTTCCGTCGGTTTACCTTCTTCTCCCTCTTAATAGGATTCCCCGTGAGCCTCTATCTCCTCCTCTATGGCATGTTCCGTCTTGTATCGGGCTTTTTTCTGGACGTAAGGGCCTCTTCGGTTGTTGCGTCAACCCTTTGTTTTTTGACCGGCATTACAGTACTGGTCCTCTTTCATCAAACAAGGGTCAGAACCACTGAAGTCAGGGATGTGGCTGAAGCCTTGGAATCCGAACGCTGGCGGGACAGGGTGGCGGCCTTGAAAATCATAGAGCAGAGGGGTATGGAGGTGGCTGATTTTCAGATATATCAGAGTATGCTGAAAAGCCCGCATATCCCTGAGCGGTACTGGTTAGTAAGGGCCTCGGGTGTTAGCCGGCAATCGGAAACCTACAATGATCTATTGGCCTCTCTGGATGACCGCCATCCCAATGTGGTTTCCATGGCATTCTATGCATTAGGCCAGAGGGGAGACAGCAGGGCTGTCAAGGAGATTCTAAAGAGGATCGAAACATCCGATGATTGGTACAACCAGTGGTACGCCTACAGGGCCTTGAGGATCCTTGGATGGAAGCAAACAGAATCGAAATAGAGACCCTCATCATATCCCTTGCAGCAGTCTTTTGCGTCGAACTTAGCACAAAAGTCGTGGTTTCACAGGGCCTGTGCTATCCGATCGTTATTCTGGGTACCGCACGCCTCCTAGAGATAATCCTGATTACACTGATTGCCATGATCTGGGGAAAGGGCTTGTCGTCCATAGGATTGGCTCGATCCAAGATGCTTTTCGGGCTTAAAAGGGGGGTGATCTGGTCGGCTGGTTTTGCAATGGTCGCCTCCTTTGTCTTCCTTGTATTGTTTGCTGCTGGAATTAATGCCCTCACCCTTGTACGCACCAACCTGCCTCCAAGGCCCAGTGAAATTGCCCTTTTTTTCCTTATCGGTGGGATAGTGGGGCCCATAGCGGAGGAGCTCTTTTTTCGGGGAATGCTTTATGGCTTTTTCAGGCGATGGGGTGTGGCAGCGGCTATTGTTTTTACCACCGTGATATTTGTGCTGACCCACCAGCTTAGTCACGGATCCCCCCTCACCCAAGCGGTGGGGGGGATTGTATTTGCGGTGGCTTACGAGGTGGAGGGGAGCCTGATCGCTCCCATTGCCATCCATATCCTGGGGAACCTGGCCATCTTTACCCTTTCGCTGATATCTTAGTGCATGGCCCCTTGACCAGTAGAAGATCCGCTTTTGCAGTCATAAGGGGAACGGCCAGAAAAAAGGCCTGGGCTCGTTGGATGGGGAGAGCCACTAGTGTTTAAAATACAACAGAAGGACAGGTGTTTGGTGGACATAACACATTGATACCAGAGGATAACTCGCAAAGTGAGGCTGTTCAAGTATCAACACTTACCCTCTTTATATTGTATTTCTTCATCTTGCTGTACAATGTGCTGCGGGCAATCTGGAGCTCCCTGGCAGCCTGCTTCAAGTTCCAGTTTGTCTCTTTGAGGACTTTTTCAATCAACAGTGCCTCTGCTTTAGGGAGAGAAGGCTCAGTTAGCTCGAGGATAACCTCCTCTTGCGCTGTATCTGTTCTGGAGTGATCGGAAGCCATAAAATGCCCCTTTCAGCTGCTAGAAAGACCCACTTACCAAAGTGACAGCAATTTGGGTGCCAAATAGATGCCCGAAAGAGCTCCGGCCTTGATTTTGTCCTGAACTTCCCGAAGGATATGACTTTCCGAAACTCTTCCCTCAAGAGTGGAGCTACAGGCCTCGAAAACCTCTCAGTCTTTCCCTATTCGATCAAGCTGGTGTTTTAGTAGATTTTTGCAGGACTTTTTAGTATATTTGAAAGTGATACGTTACAATGTAGGATAGGTGCAGCCATGCCAGATACCGCCAAGCCCATAGCTAACTCCCTGGTGGTGCTCCGTGAGGAATTCGACGACTGGGCTATTCTTTTTGATTCTGCTACTGGGAATGCGTTCGGTCTCAATCCCGTAGGGGTATTCGTCTGGAAATGCCTGGATGGCAACCGTACGATCAAAGAAATCGTGAATGAACTGCGTGAGAACTGCGAAGGCGTGCCCGAGGAGGCAGAGGGCCACCTCAGAGACTTCATCCAGGACTTAGTCGAGCAGGGATTGGCAGGATATGAGACCCAAAAGGATTAACGTCGCCGTAGACCTAATGAACACCCCGAGATCGGTGGATCTTGCCATCACGAAGCAATGCAATCTCCGGTGCACATACTGCAGCCATTTCACCAGTGCAGGGGACGTTGGACAGGATCTACCTACAGAGCAATGGCTCAGATTCTTCGAGGAATTAAATCAATGCGCTGTGATGGATGTAATCCTCCAGGGAGCCGAGCCATTTTGCCGGGAAGACCTGAGACAACTCATCCAGGGAATCGTTCGCAATCGCATGCGCTTCACTATCCTGAGCAATGGGACATTGATCACTGATGAAATAGCCAGCTTTTTGGCCTCGACATACCGTTGTGATGGGGTGCAGATCTCCATTGATGGCTCAACACCCAAGATACATGATGCCTGCAGGGGTAAGGGGAATTTCGTTCGTGCCATGAAGGGCATCAAGATCCTGAGGAGACATGGTCTGCCTGTGAGTGTTCGGGTGACTGTTCATAAACACAATTTGAAAGACCTTGAAGATATCGCCAGACTCCTGTTGGAAGAAGTCGGTCTTCCAGGTTTTTCCACCAACTCCGCCTCTTTTTTGGGCCTCTGCCGGTATAACGCAGAGGAAGTCCAACTCAGTTTAGAGGATCGCTTCCTGGCAATGGAGACGCTCCTGAGACTTCTCAGGAAATACAACGGCCGTATCAACGGAGAGGCTGGGCCTCTCGCCGAAGCTGAGACGTGGCTTGAGATGGAAAAGGCCCGTCAGGAGCGAAGACAGCGCATGCCTGGACGGGGTTGTCTTACGGGGTGCGGCGGGCCTATGAGCAAGCTGGCGGTGCGTGTTGATGGTGTCATCGTCCCATGTATTCAAATGAGCCATATCGAGCTAGGTCGAATTAATAGGGACAATCTCCACGAGGTCTGGGAGAATCATCCCGAACTCAAGCGGCTGAGGGAGCGGCGCAATATCCCCCTGAGCGATTTTGAGTTTTGTAAGGGGTGCGATTACATTCCTTACTGTACTGGCAATTGCCCTGCATTGGCTTACACGATTTTGGGCGAGGAGAATCATCCAAGCCCGGATGCGTGTCTGAGGAAGTTTCTAAAAGAAGGAGGAAGACTGCCCGATGAGAATGCCAAATGACAAAACCCAAATGCCAAATCAAACCTCAATGCTTCAATGCCAAGGCATTCCCATTTGTACTCGTTAAATATTCACCTTACAGTCTAGAGAAATAGGCGGTCACGTGGCCTCCATGTTATAGACCAACAGGCAAACAAGAGAAAGGAGGCCCACAATGACCGTCCAAGAAAAGAATGCTAGACGAAAACTATCCTTATTGCAACTGGCAGTTGAACTAAAAAACATCTCCAAGGCATGTAGGATCATGGGATACTCTCGAACCCAGTTCTACGAGATACGACGCCGTTATCTCATGTTCGGCTCTAAGGCCCTCCTGGATCAACCTCCCGGGGCCAAAGAGAGGCATCCGCGAAGGATCCCCGAAGAGCTTGAAAAACGGATCATAGAGGTTTCCTTAGAAAATCCATCCTATGGTGCACCCCGGATCGCCGGTCTGCTGAGACTGCAGGGTGCCTTTGTGAGTTCTGGCACCGTCTATAACCTCTGGTGTCGCAGAAACATGAATACCAGGCTGAAACGGCTCCTGCTCCTAGAGCACCGCTATAGCACATCCCTGAACCTCTTAAACGAGAACCAGCTCAAGATCCTCCAGTCGCTGCGTGTTGATGCTGAGGGCAACCACATTGATGCCCCCTATCCAGGGGCACTACTCAACCAGGATACCTTTTACTTTGGCTACCTCAAGGGTGTGGGCAAGATCTACCTGCAGGTCGTCGTTGACTGCTTTTGCAGCTTTGGTTTCGCTAAGCTCTACACCTCCAAGCTGCCGGAGACGGCCTGCGATATTCTTAACAGCAGGGTGTTGCCCTTCTACGAGAAGCTCCATATCCCGGTCCACGCAATCCTGACTGACAATGGCAGGGAGTTTCACGGCAGGCCCTACAAACATCCCTATGAGCTGTTTTGTACCATAGAAAATATTCAACACCGACGAACCAAGATCCGTTCTCCCTGGACCAATGGCTTCGTTGAACGATTGAATCGTACTATCCTGGATGAATTCCTCAGAGTCCAGGGAGGACAACGCACCTGGGTCACCTTAGATGATATCCAAAGGGACCTGGATAATTTCTTGTACCACTATAATTTTCAAAGGCTCCATCAAGGATATCGACTCAATGGCAAAACACCTGCTGAGGCACTGCTTAGTGGAAACCGTGCCCCAGCTCTAGCTCAAGCAGCTTAGCAGGTATCCACATGGAGGCCACTGTCAGGTGAATTATTGACATATACAATCCAATCATCAAATTTGTGATTTCAAATTTGTCGTTCATTTGAACTTTGAGCTTTGAAATTTGGCATTTTCTCAAATGAAAAATGCTAGCGCCACATATGGACAAAGCTATGCCAGAAGACAACAAGAATCATAAATATAACCTAAACCAGCTTTACTTTTATTTGACCGAGAGCTGCAACCTTCGCTGTCGTCATTGTTGGATTATGCCCAAGTATCAGGGTGACGGCCACACCTATCCTCTGTTACATCTGGATCTCTTCCGGTCAATCATCGAGCAGGCAAAGCCCTTGGGGCTTTCGGCAGTCAAGTTGACCGGCGGCGAGCCGCTTCTGCATCCGCAGATCCACGAGATCCTGGAGCTGATTCGTATCGAGGACCTTCGCCTCACTGTCGAGACAAATGGTGTCCTGTGCACGCTGGATCTGGCGCAAAAGATAGCTACGTGTAGGAATACCTTTGTCTCGGTGAGCCTGGATGGCGCGGACGCTGAAACCCACGAGTGGGTGAGAGGGGTTCCCGGTTGTTTTGGGGCTGCCCTAGAGGGCATCCGGAATCTCGTTGAGGCTGGCTTCAGACCCCAGGTGATTATGGCTCTCATGCGCCGGAATAAAGGCCAGGTGGAGGAGGTCGTGCGCCTGGCTGAGCGTCTGGGTGCAGGTTCCGTCAAGTTCAATATCGTGCAGCCCACCGCTAGAGGGGAAAGAATGCACGAATCCGGTGAAACCCTGACCATCGATGAGCTTGCGGAGCTGGGTCGGTGGATTGAAACCACGCTTTCAGCTTCAACGACCTTAGGCATTGTCTACGATCACCCGCTGGCCTTCCGCCCCCTTGGAAAGATGTTTGGCGATAGTGGCGACGGTTGCGAGGTCTGCGGGATCCTGGGCATCCTTGGTGTCCTGGCAGACGGCTCATATGCTCTATGTGGCATCGGCGAGATCGTGCCTGACCTTGTATTCGGGCATGCAGAAAAGGATCGTCTTAAGGATGTATGGTTTAAGACACCCGTGCTCCTAGAGGTCCGAGAGGGGCTGCCTCACCGTCTCGAGGGAATCTGCAACAATTGCCTGATGAAGGGCCTTTGTCTCGGAAGCTGTATTGCCCAGAATTATTACTCGGGTAAAAAAATCTGGGCACCGTTCTGGTATTGCGAGGAGGCCTACAATGAGGGGCTCTTTCCGGAAACTCGAATCCGGCCTAACATTTAACAATGGCAAATGTCAAACCCGAGTCCAAATGAATGCCAAATGTGCCATGGTGACTTGGCACGATCTGATCGAATTTCTCCGATGTATATCGAAAATACACCTTGGTGAGACAGATAAGGAGTTCGTCTTCCAATTTTGCCAAAAAGAAGTCTCCTGGGAAAGTATGGGAGCGCTTGCGGAAATGGAGGGGGTTTCTGGATTTCTCTACTATCATATGAAGAACTTAGGTCTTCTTGACGCACTACCAAAATCTTTCGCTAGACCCATTGAGAACAGCTACCGCCGGGCCAAACAACATACGCTTGCCATTGCTGCCGAGGCAAGAGCCCTCTCCGCAATGCTTGAGGAGGCAGGCGTTCCGGTGGTCGCTCTACAAGGTCTATCCCTTTTATCGGTCTATGGAGAACCGGGTCTGCGCATATTGGGTGATGCTGATTTGATGGTTAAACCTGGCCATAAGGAGAGACTCAAGGGACTGATGCGGGAAGCCGGATTCCGAGCGCCGACTATTATGTATCCAGACCTCCTCTATAAGGATGGTATCTGGTTCGACATCCATGCCCATATCCTGAATCTGGATCGCATCCAGCACCGCAGTTACCTGTTTCCGGAAAACCTCACCTCTATGTGGGAGAGGGCCATTCCCCTCTTTGGTCAACCTAATGGTCTGTTAGTCCTTGACCCATTTGACAATTTCATTTCTCTGTCCGCCCACGCCCTGAAGCATAGCTATTCCCGGCTCATCTGGCTGTCAGATCTGCACGAATCTCTGCTACAGTGGGCCACCACACGAAATGGGTGGGAGAAGATGGTAGATCGTGCACGATTTTGGAAGCAGGAAAAGGTGGTCCTTTATGCCCTGATTCTCATGGAAAGGGTTTTTAATCTAAGGGTGGCTTGGAGATTTAAGCGGGAGCTTGGGATGCAAAAGCTGAATATCGTAGAAAAACATCTCCTTCGTCTCAAACTCAGAGGGCTTTCCTCAAATGAGTTCTGTATTCCTTTATGGCTGAGCAATATCAGGGGAATAGGGAGGAAGTTGAAATTCATGAGAGAGACAGTTTTTCCCCAGGGCGAGATTATGGCCCAGATATTTCCCGAAAAATCACAGGGAAGGAAAAGGATTATTTACGTGCGGCGGATAACAAACGCTATTATCTTACTAGGTAAAAATCTACACCGGGCACTGACTTTCTATTTGGGTGCAAAAGGATATGGATAATACAACCACAGCGCATCTATCGCTTGCCGCTTGGAGTGATGGACTTTATTACGCTGGGGAGCTACCTTGACGGCATCTGCCAGCAGCCGTACCCCCACTCCTACACGGTCCGCCTGCTGCGGCTTGGCCTCCTACGCACCGGCCACCTGCCGCCCCACCCCCATCCGTACATGAACTACCTGCATTGCCTCCTGACCAGCATCTACTACCCGTTGCTGCTGTACCCGGCCCGCATGCATCAGTACCCGGGCTCCCCCCTGGTCTGCATGGTGCTTGAGCATAGGCAACCCCTCCACTCAGATCAAAGAGCCGGGGTGGTTCATAGGGAATATTGGTTGTTTGATCCTTATCCTTTGGGCTTGTCATGCTGACCCCCACGCCTATTTACGGGTGATAACCTTCCAAGTGTCAGCATCGGGTGCAAAATGAAGATACCACAGGTTTAATTTATAGCACGCATCAAGGAAAAGGTCAAATAGGGCTATCTTTGCCTGGGCCGACAAATAGGCGAAAAAATGAATATAGCGTTTCAGGATCAGTGAAAGGGCCGCTTTTCTTAAGATCACCTCCAAAAAAACTCGATCATCCTTGATAAGAAAATAGATGCCCTTTACCCTTGCACTCATGTGAATCACCTCTTTATCCAGACCTCCCACAGGATCCATCTGATGGTAAGGGGATGGGTAGATTCTATATTCACCGCTCTCCTCAAAAAGGATGGGACTATCATCGGAAAGCACACTGCATTCCGGGCAAAGCTTGACAAAGGTGCTTTTTCCCGAACCCGAGTCGCCCATAAAGAGGTACCCCTCCTCGTCCTTGACAACGGCTGCTGAATGGACGAAACACCCCCCTCTTTCTCCCAAGACCTGAGCGAAATACATCCAGACGAGCCGATAGAGTGCTTGGAAACGCCTTGCTCCCTGCTCCAAAAGATAAATGCGTCCTCTTGCAGTATCCGGGTTGAAGAGGAGCAGCCCTCCCTGACAGAATGAGGAAATGGTCTTTTCGTTTATGGGGAAATCCTCTGTGTATTCTGGAGATTTCCTCAACCATGCGGCAACCTCCTGGGTGGGAAGCAATTGCTGAAAGATCTTTACCTTGACCTTTTCCTGAAAGGGAAATCGGCCATTAGCCTGTTTCAGTATACTCACCTCAACTTCTGCGTCAGCTCTTCGGTCTGGGCAGAGGAAGCCCTGAAAATATTGATTGCACAATGGCATAGCCTTTTTCGCATCATCCAAGAACCTTAGCCCAATATCCGTTCCTGCTAGATTCACTGTTAATTCCATGGGTCTACCTATTACGGTATTTGTCTCGACAAAGATAAGGGGTCAGTCCATAAAACCACTACCATGAAAACAGCAGCACCGTGCATGACCCAAGATATTGGGAGGAAGATGATACTCTTACTCGCTCCAAGTCGCCGACCGAGATCCAATGGTCATACTTGAATCGCTTCAACTGCTTTTAAGCGGGCCAGGAAAGCAAGGCAATCAACATAGGCTTGATGGGAGGAAACCTGATACTTCCTATAGACCACCCTGGAGATGTCTCGAGGGGTATTCTCTCCATTACAGCCTTCCCAGATCGTTTTTGCCACCTGGTTCATGGCACACATGGGCCGAGTCTCCCCCTTTGTCTTCACCCACAGGATTGTCCTGTCTCCATAGGTATTCCAAGTAATAGAGGCATGCCTTATGGGCCTTGATTTTTCCAGCACCTCTATTTCCAGGTTACCGAGTAGGTTCTTGACCTTTGTCTTCTTTCCCCATAAACGGGCGGGGTTTGCAAACAAGAGCCCAGATAGTAGGCCGGACAGAGCACAGAGAAACCCCCTTCTGCCGGGCATTATGTTCTCGTTCATATCCATGCTATCTCCCTTTGGCTTCAACACTAACCATACACGAAACGCCACGGCTTTGCAACCATAACAGAAGGCTGTGACTTCCCCTTGCTTGGCAATAACTAACTGAAAAATGTTTACATTTCAGAGTAGCTTTTTCCTTCTGCCTGCATATTCGATGAGAGAGAATATGATAGTTATGAGAAATGCCTGACAGACAAGGAGTACCCCATCAATTGGTCTTGCATTTCGCAGAGCAATGGCGCTTAGTCCTAAGGTAGCGCTCACAAGAAAGATGACTATCACTGACCTGTGTTTTTCACCGAGCAGGGCATATAATCTGTGGTGAAGATGATCTGTACCCACATAATCTATCCACTCCTTCACTGAGCTTACCTTCCCACTAACAATCCTTTCGACCGTTATATAGGTCATATCAAATATAAGAACCCAGAAGATTAAGACAGGGTTAGCAAAGGATACGATCCTACTTTCACTCCAGTAACCCATAACGGCCAGACCGGCCAGGATAAAACCCAGGAATGTGCTTCCAGTATCCCCTAAAAATATCAAGGCCGGTCTTTTGAATCTAAAATTAAAGGGAAAGAAACCGAGGCAGCTTCCGAGGATCGCAATAGCGATCCATCCCATAAATGGTTGATTGGTCTGGAAGGCTACTATACCCATAAAGGTAGCGATTATAGCGCTTAACCCGGCTGCCAATCCGTCCATCCCATCAATGAAATTCATGGCATTCGTAATCCCCACAATCCATATGATAGTAAAGACGAGGTTCATCCAAAATCCCCAGGTTGTCCGAGGAGGAAAAAGATCCAATACTACTCCATTGTAGATTAAGATGAGTACGACAAGAACCTGTACAATCAGTTTCAACCGTGCCGGTACGCCTCTCAAATCATCCAGGAAACCTACAAAGGCCACTATTATCGCCCCGCTCAACAGTATCACCATGCCCTTTTCAAGGAGCATATTAGCTATGAGGGAGGAAGAAAAAGCCACGATAATCGCGACCCCACCCAGCAAAGGCGTATTAGTTTCATGAATCTTTCTTCCCTCGGGGGTATCAAGGACATGGACCTTCATGGCGATCAATCTCATCAAAGGAGTCAAAAGATAGGAGAGCGAAAGTGAAAAAAGAAACACATAAAGCCACCGTAGCCCCATATAGGTGAAATAGAACCGGAAGGAGGGGATAACAAGTGCTGCAAAAACAATGATAGCTACGGGATAGAAGATTCTGACAGGTGATGTTCCCTTGTGAGCGAGCAACTTAGGGTCCTTATTTGGAGTAAACACCTAGCCGGTTCGTAAATTATCAAATGGTTAAGTGGGACCGATTCGACGAACTTTCAAGTATTGTCTTTATTGCATCAACGATTAGACGAACCTCCTCTATTTTAAGAGAGGGATAGATCGGGATGCTGACCGCCTTTTCCCATGCGTTATCTGTCATAGGATACTCAGACAACTGTAAATACCTATGTAGGGGTTTGAATACTGGTCTCTTGCACTCAATCCCCCTTTTCCCCATCTCTTCCACAAATGGTAATGGATCTTCAAAGGGTACAACATACCGGTAATAGGCATGTTCTCTTCCTCCTGGCACTACCGGGACCCTTTCGCCCACATCATTCAACCCATTGTCATAGATCCCGGCAATCTCCTTTCTCTTCTCGATAAATGAGGGGAGTTTTTTTAAGAGCCCTTCACATAGTGCAGCCTGGATATCGGTCAACTTATAGTTATACCTAATGGCATAAGTCTTCTTCTCATCATATTCGCGCAAATCTCTCACAGTCTCAATTAGATTACGGTCACTTGACAAAACCATTCCGCCTTCTCCAGCACCGAGCATCTTAGTGGCATAAAACGAAAAGACCGATAGAAGACCGAAAGAACCCGTATATCCACTTCTGAATTTAGCGCCAACTGAGTGTGCGCAATCTTCTATAACGGGGATGCCGAGAGAGACAATGGAGTCGATGTCTGCAGGCAATCCAAACATGTGGGGGACAATAATGGCCCTGGTCCTCTTAGTAATAGCCTCTTTAATGCCTTCAATCGTAATATTATAGGTGGCGGGATCAATATCAACCAGAACAGGCTTGGCCCTGACATAGTTTACGGCATTTAACAGGGCAGTGCACACATAGCTTGGTATTATGACCTCACAGCCATGACCGATCCCGAGAGAGAGGAGCGAGAGATGGAGCGCAGCAGTGCCCGAGCTCACCGCGACTGCGTGATTGACACCGATGAAGGAGGCAGCTTTCGCCTCAAGAGCTGAGACATACTTCCCCTGCATCAGAAGCCCTGAGCGCAATACCTTTGCTACACCGGCAAGATCTCCTTTATCAAGAACTACCTTTGAGTGAGGAATCACTTTGAGTTAATCAAATTATCACCACAGAGATGGTGCCTTGTTTTTGTTCGTCCTGAAAGCTACCCTACTTTAAGTGCCTAAAGTTCAAAGTGCCTACAGTGAACTAAAGTTACCCTTTGAAACCCTTAACTGATTTACTTTTTCCCGATAGATGAAAAAATGGCAAGCAGTTGACTGCACTCATCATATTCAGATTTCACCTTCTCCCACGGTAACCACTTGGCGGCTACAATTGCTTCTATCCAGTATTGCGTTTCGCTCGCTTCAGTTTCACAAATCTTAATCTTATTTCTGAAATCTGCCTTGCTTCTTGCTCGATTCGCCTCACGGTAATTTGCCCCAATAGAAGTTCCCGACTTCGTGATTTGTTTCCTTATTACCCTACTCTCTGGAGTATTGGGTAATGTGCTTGAGAGATAAATTATGCTCACTGCAAACTCTCGTGTTCGCCTTTCAAGTTCCTTTGAAAATTCTTTAATATCCACCATTTTAGTCAGCTTAGCTCACTTTAGTCATTTTAGTCATTTCTCCAACAGCAATTCAAACCGCGGGGTTCTTTATGGATCTATCACTGGATTAAGTGGCTTGAACCGATTAATCAATATTAATGAAAAGCCTCTCAGAAACGAATCCCTCTGCGAGAGGTACCCTCCCCTGCACACCCCTGAAATGAGCAGAGGACCTGGCAATATCCGTGATGGAAAGATCCTCGATGTTCGTCTTCATTATCTGTGAGGCATGTGCCTTCAAGGCCTCTAGTTTCAGATCCAGCACTGAACCTATATCCACAAATACATTGGGCGTAAAATTATTGGTCGTTGGTACCTCATAAAACATCACGTTTCTCACATACCGCGCTGCAGAAAGGACCGACCTATTGACCGTCCTGTGATCCTGGTGGGTATCGTCAAAGAAATTAACAAATATGAAACTAGGTTGGATTTCTTGAATATAACCCTCTACACTATGGATAATTTCGTTTCCCCTATTGAGCAATTCAGTGTCCGTAAAACCTCCCCAAAAGACACCCCTAGCACCAATTATCTCAGCCGCCTTCATCTGTTCTTTGTATCGTACCTCAGCCTCTCCGCCCATCTCTCCCTTACTAATCAACAATAGGAATATATTGTGCCCTCTCTGGGCGTATTTTATCAAGGTGCCTCCGCAACCCACTTCAATATCGTCAGGATGGGCCCCTACAGCAAGTATGTTCATGTATTGCCCCTTATTATCGTCAAGCTCTTATCGCCATGATTAAAGATCAGATCAATGACTGACATAAACGGCTCAAACTCGCCAAATAGTTGACTGTAAACGGGATGCTTGAAATCCTGAAATATCACCTCAATTCCGCTCTGATTATACTTATCTAAAACCATATATCCCCTTCCACCTGCTCCTGCAAGATACGTATCTGCGCGAAAGTGCTTGGTTATGGCAATGAGTCTCTCATCCGGGTCTTGAGGAAACCCACCTAACTCAGAGGCAACATAGAGGGGTTTGTCTATTCCGAGAATCGCAGTTAGCCTTTTTACCACCGCCACATTCAATTGAGAGATGAATTGCCAGGATGAGAAAAAAATATCGTCAAAAAACCCCCCTAACCGGTCATAGTGCCGCGCCTTTCTGTAATTTGATAAAATCGTCTGTCTTTGTTTATGTTGCCAGTTTACCTTGTTATTTATCATGACCTCCTTTATTAGCTGGGGATATTCATACAGCACTGGAACGGTCAACCACTGCCAACCTTGCGCGGTTTTTATCCTGTTTCTGTTTTGCCACTCGTTTTTCTTGAACTGCACATTGTCAAGCAGAACGAAGATATCTGCCGTGTCAATCTTATGAAAATATCCAAGCCATGGAAGATATTGAGGTTGGTGAGCGGCAACAACCATGGATTCCACGTCCTCTTATAGACAATTGCCCCCGAAAAGTCCCCAGGGGCAATTAAGCCAATAGCTATTCAAACCAAAAAACTAATTCTCTACTCCCTGTACCTTTGGGGCCAGTGTTGAAAGATCTCTTTCAAGTCCTCTTTTACCTGGGGATCAGTAAGAAGATTCCGTAATTCGTTTCTTGCTGTTTTCGCTGTGAACTCAACNNCTCAACACTCTCCTTCACGTTTTGCTTAACTTTGGTGAAGATCGGATAGTCCAAGGCAAAGCCTGCGCTCTCATAAATGGACATCCTTACTGTATATTGGAGGGCTTCCTTGATTTGTTGTTTAATACCTAAGGAGACAATAAGAAACACCACCAAGAAGATTATCCCCCAGGGTATGGCCATAACGAGGTTTCTTACAAATAACTGCACCAGGCTATTTTCCTTCATCTGTTTTCCCTCCTTTCTAATCTAAGATACCGGGATTTCACTAAGAAAACCCTGTTCTTTTTGACTTCCGCAATCTATGTCGAACTGAAACAAAAAGCAAACAGAAAATGAACCAGGGCACAGATGTGCCTACCGAGACTTAGAGATAACGAAAATTGGATTGGAAACAAGTTTGAGTTTCGCTCAACCCTTTTCTTGATTACATTTCTAAAGGGAGGAAGCCCGTACTCTATAGCCATCCTGTCATGACCACTGATAACCAGCACACTACAACCCTTCTTCTTTGCCAGCTCCACGGGAGATACCAGATTATAGGCGCCATCACCACCTCACCTCAAGAGAAACCTTCTCCCTTAGCAACTCGAGGTATAATTGATGAATCCTCTGGACCATAGAATCTGATCCGTACATTATTGCCGTTTTCCTTCCTTTTTCTCCCATCTCCCTTCTTTTTTCTGGATTTGCAACAAGGAACTCTATACCTTTTGCCAGAGCCTTGGTGTCTGCTGCCGGCACAAGCAGTCCATTTTCTCCTTGAACGACCAGATCAGGGATTCCGCCAACTTTGCTGGCGACAATGGGCTTTCCAGCAGCCATGGCCTCCACCAACACCCTGCCCATACCTTCGTTCAAGGAGGGAAGGACAAGAATATCCAAGATGTGCATAATCTCGGGAATATCCTCGCGCCACCCTAAAAATGAAACCCTTTCTGATAGTCCCATTCGAAACGCCTCTTCCCTCAATTCATTCTCCAAATCACCCTTTCCCACGTAGACTAAAGTTATGTCAGGATGGTTTTGCCAGACGCGCGCCATGGCCTTGAGCAAGTAAATTGGGCCTTTAACAGGAAGGAGCCAACCAACCGTACCAACTGCCAATGACTTAGGGTTTAGACCCAAGGACCTCTTTTTCTCGTCAATATTCACCCCTTCCATCATGTAAAGATCCATATCTACCCCGCTGTGAATGGTCGATATCTTGTGGGGATTCGATACAGAAAAGGCAATATAGTCCTTCCTTTCTCCTTGTGTAAGTGCAACAATGTGATCCATGATAAGGGCAGTGAACTTTTCTATCATGATAAATAACCTGGTGACGAGGGGGCTGAAGTGGCCGTAGAAGACGTGGCCATGAGGTGTGTGGACTATTATCCGCACCCCGGCCATCTTGGCTGCCCAGCAGCCCAGGATCCCTGCTTTATAGGTATGGGTGTGGACAATAGTAGGCTTCTCCTTAATCATCAATCGCCATAGAGAGAGAAAGGCCCAAAGATCATGGGCAGGGGATACTCTTCGCACTAAAGACGGGATGATGATTACTTTTACACCCCCTTCCTGAGCCCTTTTAATTCGTTTATCAACAGATTCCTTTTCCAAGGCAGTCATCCTAGATTCAAGGGAGGGGCCATGAATCAGCATCACCTCATACTTCTCTTTCAATCCATAGCAGGTGAGCAATGTGTTTTGAGCAGAACCTCCCCTATCCATACGGGTGATGATATGTATGACCTTGATCTTTCCCAACTCCAATCATCCTTTAGAAGATGCAACCCTCATGAAGTCTCAAACAATTCCTCTGTGGAATCAACGTTCCTTTCCCACGAATATAGTGCTTCCACAAAGGCCCTGCATTGGGCAGAAACGTCCTGCCAGAGATGGGGATTATTCTTAAATTGCCGGCATGTCTCAATGATTAATGATGCCATGGACTCCGGTTTGGTATTCTTAAAGAGATATTTTAAATCCAGCTTGCTTAAGATCTCCACTGTCCCTCCCACTGGGGTTCCCAACACGGGAATGCCTGATGCCAGCGCCTCCAAGGTAATCAAACCAAAACCCTCAAGTTCTACGGTAGGAAGAATAAAGATATCGGCCATGCGATAGTAATCAGGAAGGTCTTCGTCGGGGATAAAGCCAATAAATCTGATATGGTTTTCGACCTCCAGTTTATGACTCAATGAGACAAGCTTGTCCTTGAGCGGTCCCTGTCCACCCAGAACAAGATAACTATCGGGCAGGTCTTTGATCACCTCTTTGAAGGCATAGATAAGATTCTCCAGCCCCATCCTCGGCTCTAGGTCTCTTACAGTAAGCAGTATCATTCTTTTCTCGGGAATGCTCAGATGCCGCCTGATTTCTATCTTATCAACAGCTGGAGAAAACCTCTGCAAATCAACCCCACCCGGAATGACCACCATTTTTCCGGACGGAATCTTGTAGATATTTCCTAATCTGTCGTGGGTAAATCGGCTGAGAACGGCAATCCTATCACATCCATTCAGGACTTTTCTTTCGATAAACTTCCGTGCCTGAATGTTCAAAAAGTATGAAACCCCTCTTATTATGTTTTTCGGTCTTGGATTCCTGGATCGAAACTCCTCGAAGGATAGAGAATGGCAGGTGTAGACCTTTTTTACCTGCGTGCTGGCAGGAGACCTCATAACACCAAGGGCGGAGAAGGGTTGCTGAAAATTTAGACAATCGTAAGAAAACTTGTCCTGGAGGAATTCAAAAAGTTTCCTGCAATTTACCAGGATCGATCTGATAAAGGAAAGGCTATTCCCTTGGTTGATATCGTATCTCCATTCCGTTACCCCTTGGATGACCTGTTGACTTGCTATATGGCCAGGCAACCTACGGGTGAGGATATGAACATGATGGCCCCGCTTCCGCAGCAGGGTGCTCTGCTCGAATAGCACCCTCTCAGACCCCGAACTTGGTTTACTTATCGAGACATCTGCAACGAATAAGATCTTCAAGATTGAGCTCTTTGTTATCCGTTACCCTTCCCTGGCTGGAGAATACCCTCGGCAGCCTCTAATACCATGGAAGGGGTAATGAGTCGCATGCAGTCATGGGTCTTAATTGTGCAATAGCCACGATTACATCCAATGCATGGCAAATCATCGATTCTCAGAACCTTATGGATGTCTCCAATTGGCATCCATCGTTCTTTAATTGTAGGACCCATCGTGGAAATTGTCGGTATGCCGAGGCCTGCGGCAATGTGCAACGGTCCAGAGTTATTGCAGATGAAAAGGGAGCAGTGGGAGAGCAAAGCAGCAAATCTTCTTATATCATCTTCTGGGGACGTCAACACCTCTTCGGTGACCGTGGAACATATCTTTCCCGTTAGATATTCCTCTCCCGGACCACCAAAAACAATCAGATCTAATCTTCTATCCTCTTGTAATTGGTCAATAAGGTCGACAAACCTCTCAGGCGGCCACCTCTGGCTCTCATAATATCCTCCAGGATGAATTCCCACCAGTGGCTTGCCCCAGACTCCTTTCTCCTTTAGCCAGGTCCTTGCCCATTTCCTTTCACCATCAGTTAAGAAGATCTCTGGAGCTTTATCTCTGGCACCCATGCCAAGGGGGTTAAGAATCCCTAATGTCAAATCAACGAAATGTTGATTGGCTTTCATCTTCGGGGCCTCAACATTAAAGAATACCTCTCTGCCGTAAGAAGCATAGCCAACCCTTTTCCTTGCCCGGCTCAAAAACGCAATCACGGCAGTTCTTAACTCGTAATCCGGATAGGGATCGATGGCGAGATCAAACCCATAGCTCCTCAGCTGTCTTATAATCCCGATCCTGTCACCTAATCTTTTCTTTTCATCATAAACAACTACCCTATCGACATACGGATTATGGAGCAGTAACGATTGGTTAGGGGGACTGGCAAGGACAACCAGCTCAGACCGGGGAAAAGCTTGTTTAAGGGCCCTTAAAGCAGGAGTAGAGAGGACAAGATCACCAATTCTATCGATTCTAATAAATAGGACTTTTCGTATGTCCTCCCCTGATCCAAAACTAGGTGATCTATTATCAAAAATGAAAAGGGCTATGACACGGAATAGATATTTTCTAAAATTCAGATAGATCTTCTTCAGGATAGCTCTCACTGCTAATCGGCTATTGTTTTCTGGGAGCAGCGTATATCTCAATGGCATTAAAGATTCTTATTCTTGCGAGATAGTAAGGTATGACTGAAATGCAATTGATAAGTCTTTTAGAAGGCTCGATTATCCCGAAATCAGGTGACAACTTCAAAGGCTCAAAGCCGGTCTTATCTAGATAGGCTTTGATAGTCCTCGCCGAAAAATGGTAGAGGTGGACTTCCCTTTCGTCTTTAGAGAACAACTTCATTTCCCGCCTCTTTATGATTCTATAGGCGATCTGCATAACAAGGTCGTTGCGGTTTGGAACCGCTATGACCAACAGCCCGTCTGGCTTTAGAATACAGTGGACCTCCTTCAGATACCCATTTGGATCGCTTACGTGCTCCAGTACGTGCCACATGGTGACCACATCAAAGGAGTTTTTAGGATATCCGGCATCGGGGAGTTCTCCACAGAAAATATCTGCTCCTGAAACCTTTGCAGCGTATTTGGCCGCATAGGTGGACAACTCCGTGCCGCTTATCTGCCATCCACTGTCTTTTGCTAATTGCAAAAAGGTCCCCTCGCCGCAGCCCACATCTAACAACTTACCCCGGGGGGGAAATCTTTGCAGTCTATTTAATCTCTGATTCCACATCCGGATCCGACTTTCTTTCTGGCTATTGAGCCAGTCACAATAGTACCTATCATCGTAGTGTTCCTCGAGCTCGGTTTTATCCGGGAGGGGATAGACGAAGACCAATGAACAGAGTTCGCACTGGAGAACCTTGAATGGTGGCTCGTCCTGTTCGATCACTCTAAAGTCTTTCTGTCCGCATAGGTTACAACTGATTTCCGCGGATACCATGTGGATTTTCCCCAAGAACCTCGCGATATAGGTTCTGTGTTTGTTTGACGTTCTGCCGGATGCTGAACATTTGCTCCGCCCTCATTCGAGCCGCCTTTCCCACCCTTGATCTCAGTTCCTTGTCTACTGCCAACATATGAATCCTGTCAGCCAAGGCCTCCGGATCCCTGGCTGGAACAATAAAGCCGGAAACACGATCTTCTACCGCCTCCGCACACCCCCCTACATCTGTGGCAACCACCGGCTTGCCTGCACCCATCGCTTCGATCATGGATCTAGGCAAGGCCTCAAACAACGACGGTAAGACAAAGATGTCGGTCTCATTCAGAATCCGGCTAATCCTGTTTTGATACCCTGTAAAGGTGAGCCTGTCCTGAATTCCCAGTTCAACAGCCTTTTCTCCGCATTCTTTCAGATAGGATACGTCCACAATCTCTCCTACCAGCAACGCGTGGAAGTCCTTCAGTATGCCCTTTAACCTTCCGCAAGACTCTATCAGGTATTGTTGTCCTTTCAGGCGCTCGACTCTGGCGATGACTGTTACCAATAGAGCATTATCACTGATTCCATATTCGACCCTGATGCGACCGACAGACTTCTTCGTTTGGAACTCTGAAAGATCGATTCCATTGTAAATCGTTACAAATTTGTGATTCTCTTTAACCCAATCAAATCTGGACCTCGTGGAATTCGCCACGAGAATGAGTCTTGAGGATAGATGGTATAGAAGGCGATCATACCTGTCTCGGTTTGAGGCCCGAACATGCCAGACCAGGGGTATGCGCTTTATCTTAGCCACTAACCCTCCATAGAAAGTATTGCGAGGACCATCAGTATGAATGAGATCTATACTGTTCTCGTTAACCAATTTACACAAGCTATACATTGCTCTTAAAGTCCTGCGAATTCTGAAATGGAATAACGTGGGAAAACCCAGAATCATCACCTTAATATTCTGTGTCCTTAATCTCTTTGCAAGATCACCTTCAGTGGGAAGATTCACATAGGGACAAAATGCCCTCTTGTCTAGATTGGTAACGAGGTGAAAGAGACTTTCCTGCCCTCCCCTTCCAGTGGTTCCAAAGCTCGAANNTCGAAAGATACAATATGTTGAAGGGCTTCAAAGGCATCTACTGTGACCGTCTCCTCGAGTTTCCACTATAGAGGGCCTCAATATCTTGATTCATCCTGGCAGCGGTGAACCTTTGTTCATATATTTCCCTCCCTATCCGCCCCATTTTCTCCCTTATACTTTTCCCCTTGATTAGCTTTTCTAAAGCAGCAGCCAATTCATAAGGGCTACCAGGCGCAACCAATAGACCATTCACATTGTCATCAATCACCTCGGGAATGCCTCCCAACTTTGTTCCGATTACTGGCAGACCTTCAGCCATGGCTTCTATGAGCGCGATACCCAACCCTTCTCTCTCGGTTGAGGGAAGAACAAAAAGATCCGCCAACTTCAGTAAAGGAACGACATCTTTCCGCTGGCCCGTAAACATAATCTTAGAAGAGAGTCCCGATTCTTGTGCGCGTAGTTCAAGCTTATTTCTCAGGGGCCCATCGCCGACGATCAACAATCGCAGGTTCTCATGCTTTCTAGATACAACTCCTGCAGCATCTATCAACACTTGGTGACCCTTATGGGGAGTGAGGGAGGCAACTGTTATGACAACAAAATCCGTGGCTTTAAGGCCCAAAGACTTTCTACCAACGTGGGAATCCCTATCACCTTGAAACAGGGGCAGCTTCCCAACGCCATTATAAATCAAACGCGTCTTCTTCTCGCTGATGCCCTCAACTTCCTCTACAAACCTTTTTACTGCCTGAGATACGCACACGATCGTATCCGTAAAGAGGGATAGGAACTTTTCTGCCAGTAGGTTTCTTGTCTTGAAGCCATAATACGTGGTATGAACGTGGGCGATGATAGTGGGTGTCTTCACGAATATAGCTGCTAGTCTTCCAAAGGTGCTCCCAAAGTAGCCATGCGTGTGAACGATATCTATCCGGGACCTCCTAATTAGCCTCGAAAGGGCTATGATTTGAAGTGGATTATGATAGCTATTCATTCCCAAGACCTTTACGCCAATACCCTTTTCAACCAACTCCTCCGCAATCTCCCCACCCCTTACTAAACACCAGACCTCAACCTCGTATCTGGTTCTATCCAACCCCATAACAATGGAGGCAATGACCCTCTCGAGACCCCCTATCTCAAGATCCTCAACTATGTGCAGGACTTTTTTCCTGGCCATTTTTTCCTAATTTTGGCTCACAATAGAAAGGAGTTTTTCGATTCGATGGACATAGGTATGATTATAGAGTACCTCCCGCCTTCCTTGTTCGGCAATCTCTCCCCTTTCTTTGGGGCGATCACGATAGTATGTAATCGTTTCCATGAGGTCATCTGAGTCACTAAACCGGGCAAGATGTTCGCCCTCTTTGAGAAGAGAAAATACGTCTCTCTGGTTATCTGAGATAACAAATGCACCGCAGGCCAATGCCTCAAAGATCCTTGGACTTGCCTGATAAACGGGAAACCTTTTCTCATGATCCTGATAGTGAATGGCCAAAACGATTCTGCTTGCACTGTATATCTTTAACCATACCTCTGGCCTTAACTGACCCCCCCTTAGGAATCCTCTCAGTGGTGAATCGGAATGGAGCTTTTCCCATCCCGGGCCCCAGATGCCCAGATCAAAGCCGATCAGCTCTGCAAAGAGTTCCGCTCGGTTTGGATAATAGGAGCCAACAAAAACAAGATCATTACCATACTGTCTTCTTTCTTTCGCGGATAATTCCACACGCCTGTGCTGGCTTGGATCGCATGCAACCGGGAGCCAATGAGCACCTTTGATACCTGCATGATTGAGAAGTTCTACTGCCTCAGTTCCCTGGCAAAAAATATGGTCATAGAGGGGGGCAACCTCGATTATCGGCTGAAAATTGAGAGGGGCGTCAATGGTCCAGAGCGCAGTGACGATACCATTATCCTTTAAAGTTCTCACAGTCCTGGAGGTTATTCTATGCCCGCCGGTTACAATGACAATGTGGGGCTTCGTTTCAAGCGCCAGGGAAACCATCTTTCTATTCATACGCTGCAGGTCGAATTTGTCTAACCGTTCTATCCGTTGCCTTATTCTCCCAGGTATAACGTGCTGCCTATCATCAAAGACGATAAGATCGTGTCCTAGTGCTCTGATGGCCCTTTCCATATACTCAGTAATGGTTATAAAATGAGGATTATGGTATCCGGAAAAAAGGATTTTCATGGGATCAAGTAAGCCCAAAGAGACTCCGGACCGTCCCCTTTAGTAGATTATTATAGAATACCTTTTTTTCCTGATAAGTCTCCCTGGGCAAGAGAAGGCAAAATATTTCTAAGATGACTACATAGAGCAGATAGGAGAGGATCAAAAATGACCTGAAAAGGATGCTAGGTATGAGCCCGTAGCGATTGCGAAAATAGATGAGGCTGCTTTTCCGGACGAATAGCTCTTCTTGAAAGCGTGAAAAAAGCGAAACGCTTTTCCCCTGTAAATGAACGATCGATAATTCTGGCAGATAATATATTGCCCAGCCCTTCCTGCGGAGCCGAAAGAACAGATCCGCCTCTTCATAAAACAGAAAGATCCTTTCATCAAAGAGGCCAGCTGCTTTTAAGGCCTCTTTACTTGAAAGAAAACAGCATCCCGAGAGCCTTTCTACCTCCTTTCTTTCCTTAGGTTGGCGATAACGAGGTGAGGATAATCTCGGAAAAAATCTTCTCAAGAGAGTGTCTTTTCCCAAAAGTTCCAAGAGCGTCGGATCATAGATCATCGGCGCGAATGGCTGGTAGTTAATGTCCAAAATTGAGGGGCCGCAGGCTCCTACCGTCGGATTTTCCTCCAAGAATCTGCGCATCTTCTCTACTGTTCCAGGCAGTATGATAGTATCTGGATTTAGGATCAATACATATTTCCCCTTGGCCTTGCTTATCCCCTGATTGTTAGCGCGACCATACCCAAGGTTTTTCCTATTCTTGATGAGAATCACCTCGGGGTATTCTTTTTCAATCATCTCCACGCTGCCGTCATTGGAGTTATTATCCACAATAATGATTTCGCGAGCTATACCTGACATATTCTTCCGGATAGATTCAAGACACCTCCGTAATGGGTCTTTTGCATTCCAATTGACTATAATTACGGATAGATCCACCGCAACCTTTAATATTTTCGGGCCACTACGAAAATAATATCGCTGGTGTGGAAAAAGGCCAAAACAGTGCCGCAAAGCTTTAATAAATAGAAAAGGAATCTGTTCTTGCCCAGCTGGTCNNCCCCCCGGCCTTCCAGCCAGTACACCATGCTCTTTCCCACATTGTTCAAGGAAAGATGCCTTATCTCCGCCCCCTTGAAACCAGCCCTCTTTAATAACGTTGAGAGGCTCAGCGGCGAAAAGTGACAAAGATGCCTTGGCAGGTCCCATGCAAACCAGTTTGATCGAAAGATCCTTGTGACGATACTGGTCCTGTTGGGAACCTCGATAAAGAGGGAACCATTATCCGTAAGCAGACGATACGTCTCCTGGAGAATTTCCAGGGGAGAGTGGAGATGTTCAAGTACATGCCACATGGTTATCACATGAAAGGACCTTGTCTCTAGCTGTAAGTCCTTAAGATCACGGGTGAGAATAGGAATGTTGCCTTCTTTTACTTCTCTTGCTACAGTGTCACCCACATCTACACCCACCACGTCCCATCCAATATTCTTTAGTAGAAGCAAATAGGCCCCACTGCCACAGCCAAGATCAAGGGCCCTTCCCCTTTCTTCCCAGATGGGTATTCTATAGTAGTGCCTTCGGAAGTAAGAATATGAGAGCTTGAGAATTAGTTCCTTAATTCCCCCAGGCAGCTTGGCCAGCGCTCGAGATCTGAAGGGAGACTTCAGCTCCTGGTAACCGTAATAGTCCTTCAGGACCCGATATTTCAATTCATTCTTTATCTTGGAAGACAAACCCCCTCTGCCATGAAACACTTCGACATGAGGGACGAAAAATGCCTGATACGGGGCATAGTCTGGAGGATAAAAATAACCCATTGTCTCCTTGGTCGGACGGGGATTGGTATACATCAAGCCGCACGATTTACATTGCACTACCTGGAACTCTCCCTCTCTTTTACATAGCCTGTCCCGGCCAATAAATACCCTGTTCGTGTTATTAAGGTAGCAGAGAGGGCATGCGGTTTCCTCAAGCTTGAATCTATTTTTCATTATGCTGCACGGATAGATTTGACTATCTGTCCGAAAATCCGTAGGTCGGACCGCCTGATAAATCCAACTAACAAGAGGCCTCCGCTATATATGAGCATAAAAAACGCCCCCGTCAGAACTAGATATAGAGCCATGTTTATTCTGCTTAACGAAATAGATTCCAGATTATTAAAGATCAAGTATTGGCTTGGCCAGATAATAGCCCCTGCCACCAAAGCCACGAACACGGGCTTTATAAATGTATCTTTCAAGAAGCTGATCAAGCCTGTTTGCATGTATTGATTAAATCTATGGAGATAAACCATATTCCCCACCGTCATAGACGCAGCCGTACCGATTAGTGCTCCTACGAATCCTATCTTTATAATTAAAACTAGACTCAGCGTCAGATTAGTCAGGGCAATGAACAAAGAGCTATACATCTCATAATGCAAAATGCCAATCCCTCGTATCATAGAGGTGGTTACCCCTGTTATAATATTAAAGAAATATCCTATGGATAGGATCCGGAGAGCCAAAATAGCGTGAGAATAGCCATTTGTACCCATCCATACCATCATGATGGTAGGGGCCATTGTGGCCAGGAAAAAGGCTATGGGGGCAGCCATCAAGATTATATACCTTGTACCGCTCAGATGCATGGCTTCAAGCCTTCTCTGATCGCCTGTGGCGGCAAGTTCTGCTGAGGCGGGGATAAGTGGAACTAAGAGTACCGATGGCATCTGACGAATAAGCATAGCAATTTTAGAGCCAAGTTCATAAAACGTTACCAGTTCGAGCCGCAGAAAATGACCGATGAGTATCTTATCCAATTGAAAATTGAACAATCCGACAATGGAGGTTACCTGCAGTTTTATCCCATAGTTAAAAAAGTCCTTAAACATCCTTCCGCTCAAATGTCTCAAGCCTCCTTTAATTCCCGGGGCTATCTTGAAAGCGCATAGACTATAGGCAGCAACCAGTAACAACCTTAACCCCCCAACTAACAATATCAATCCCCTTAGCCCTAATCCATTCTTGAGCACAAGGATTACTCCCAGAGCATACAAAAAGGTATTGACTATCTCACATAGATTCTGGATATCCATTCGTTGAAGACCAATAAGTATGTTCCGAAAGACACTGGTAGTTTGAGAAAAAGCGAAAATCAATAACACCCCCCTCAGGACAAATATGGCCTCATTCAAGTTGTCAGGAGGAATGTGGAAGAATTTGACTATGCTGTCGGCGAAAAAGACAGGAACAACTATGAGGGGGAGAATCAATAAGTAAAATAGAATGGCAGTNNCAGTCGTAATGGTTTGACCGATACCGAATATATTGTTCCGGGCATAGTAATCAGCTGTATACTTGACCGCCGCCGCTCCAAAACCCAGATCCAGTAAGCTAAAGTAATCAACAAAGGCAAACAGGGCGACCCAAATGCCATATCTCGTTTCCCCGACATTATAGATAATAACAGGTATGATAACGAGATAGACTGCTGTGCGGACGATCCTGGCCAGGATATTGAAGGTGGTATTACGCAGTATCTTCAGGGTAACGCTTTCAGGCATATCTGTTCGGGGCAGATATGAGGAGACTCCCTATGCTCGAGCCTATTATGAATCTTTAGCGTATCATCTGATTTTCCATCGCTCATATAGTCTAGATTCAACCTCATAACCCGATATACTCATCACTGGACGACCTCTTTCTCAACCATTTAGAAATCTTGGCTAAATGTGAATGATGCCTTGCCTTTTGCCTCTGCGCTATGCGCTGCGCTCTTCAACAGCAGATTCTGATTCCAGTTCCGGTATCATTACCACCATACCCAATACAAACCAGAATGGCTCCATTATCCTGACAATAATAAAGGTATTTGCTCCAATGGCATGCCCTAACAACCCGATAAAGCCTGCCAAAAATCCCATAGAGAGCCCTCTATGGAAAATATGGGTGGTTCCCCTAAAGACCATATTCCCCTGCTTAAAGATAGCCCACATCAAGAAGATAAAACTGATCATCCCAACGATACCAGTTTCTACCAGCACCTTTGGATACTGGGCATCCACAAAGGCATATCCTGTTACCCCGAACCCAAAAGCCGGATGTCCCACAGTATCTGTCAGGGCGTCCTTCCATGATCTAAGCCTTGCCGAGGTTGAGGTATCTAATCGCGTATCACCTATTTGAATCTGGTCTGGGTGAGGGCTCTGGGTGAAAGTAAAGGTGACTCTATCCCTTACCTTTTCGGGAGCAATCAGAGGAAGGAAGATGACCAGAAACAACAAGAATAGTATAATCAATTTTCTCTTCTCGGACAACCACGCAAAGATGACGAGCATAGGAAAAAAGGCGAGATAAGAGGACCTGGATTCAGTAAATAAAAATGGGATAAAGGCGGTGACTATAATACCACCATAGATGAGTCTATCCCGCAATGAATCCGTAGTTAAAAAGAGCCCTATTGTTATCGCCATCATGAAGACAAGATAACCACCAAAGGTGTTGGGTTCCCCTACCTCTCCTTCAAATGGCGCAGACACCCTGCCCCCTCCAGGTATCTGGGCTATACCAAAAAAAGAGACGACGACACAGGTAAAAAGCAAGGCCCATAAAAAGTGGCGGATCTGTTTCTTATCATGCAAATGGTTGACTACCATAAAGTAGATAACGGTATATTCAAAATACTTAACCACAAAGAGGAAGCCTGTTTTAAGATCCAGTCTCCCCATAAGAGCACCTATGAGTGTTGAGATGAGAGAGGCTATTATATAGAAGGCGATTGGCTTGTTTAGTGGAGTCTTTAAAAATAGTCCTAGCTCCTTATAGAGTGCCATTCTGGCAAGCCAGCTAAAGCCGATTATTACCAGGAGAAAGTCATCTAACCTAAGGGTTACTCCCCTTCCAAGGGAGGCACCGGCAGTCGTGCCAACTACTACTTCCGGCCCCAATAGCATAGAAAAGATAAGAATATAAAGGGCGATCTGGGAGCTTGCAAAACCGACCATAAAAAGGATCATACCGGCAGCAACCGCTACTATGGCCTTTCCGGCAGACAGCCTTGGCATAAAAAAGGCAAAAGTAAGGATAAGGATGAGGATTATGAGGAGAGGACCAATCAATTGAAGGGTAGATTGCCCGGAGGAATTATTCGCTGAAGGTTTCAAGGATTACCCTAAGACCCCTGTTATCAATCCCAGCCCCTAAAATAACCTGAAGAATTTGTGACTCTCTCTTTCCCTCTTTTCCTCCTTTCTTCTTTTCTCTTTCTTGGCCTCCTTGCCATAGTAGTAGTATTGGTAGTATTTATCATAATCTAAACTCATCTCTGCTTTCACATCATTTAAAACAACCCCGATAATATTCGCCTTTACCTGTTCCAACTGGGCCTTGGCCCTTTTCAATATGCCCCTGGCAACCTTACCAGCCCTGTACACGAGCAAAACAGCATCAGCATTGATAGCCAGAATAGAGGCATCTGCTGCGGAAATCAAGGGGGGAGTGTCCATCAAGACCACGTCGTACTGATCTTGTATTTCATCAATAAAACTCTTAAACTTCTGCGATTGAATCAGTTCAGCTGGATTCAACGGGATAGTGCCACAGGTCACGATATGAAGGTTATCAACACCCGGGGTCAGCATTATCTTATCCATGTTTATCCTACCCATCATAATGTCAGTTACTGTCTTAACCGTCTCTGAAAAATCATAATTGCTCAAGAGGAGTTCAGTAACACCTGGCGATGCATCGAGCCCGAATATCCTATTGAGAGTGGGTTTACGTAAATCAGTATCGAGCACCAGGGTCTTTGAGCCTGCCTGGGCCATAGCTATGGCCAGATTTGCGGCCACAGACGTTTTCCCCTCCAGAGGACTGGCGCTTGTCAAGACAATGCTCTTGATATTCTTGTCTAGGACACTAAACTGGATATTCGTTCTTAAGGACCTAAAACTCTCAGCTAAGATAGATTGAGGGCCAAAGTTGGGTATGAAACACGCTTCCCTTACCATGGTATCATCTGCAATATCTTGTTTGTATTTATACTTGAGAGCCTCCTGGACATCTTTTGCTTCTATATGTGGAATTAAACCCAAAACCTGGAGACCAAGGGTCTCCTCTACATCTTCAATTGCCCCAAGAGATGTATCAAAAGTCTCTACAATGAAGGCGAATACTAATCCGAGGACAAGGCCGATCATAGCACCCAGAAGGGCTGAAGAGGCTGTCTTAGGGGGATTGATGGGTCGAGATGGCTCAAAGGCTGGCTGCACGATGATAACTTCCTCTGGTCTTTCAGCATCCTGGATCAAGGCCTCCTGATATTTGGATTCAAGCAGACTATAGACTTCATTCGTTCGGTCTACATCCCTCTCTAACTTAGCGAGTTGCAATCCTTCGGTTGGAAGGGCTCGGATCTTTTCCCTCAATGTGTCAATCTCTTTCCTGAGCTCTTCCTCCTTTTTTGCCTGGATCTTTAGTCGAGACTCCACCTCGGTTATCATTTTTCGCGTAATTTCCAAGATCTGCTTATTTACCTCGATGACTCTTGGATGAGAGGAGGTATATTGGATAAGGAGCGTGTCCCTCTTTAACATCAGATCCACCAGCCTGGAGCTGAGCTTCTGATAGAGGGCTGAGGCCTTTTCAGACCAAACGCTCTTCCTGGAGCTCAGGGGATGACTGGGAGCTTCTCTTATTCTTTTCATAACTTCCTCAAGCTCCCTTTTCGCCTCCATAGTCTCGGCTAATCTGCTCTCCGCCGATTCGGCCTTTGACAAAAGATTCGCGCTCTGGGCGGTGAGAGCGATTATGTTTTTATCCTCCCTGAATCGTTTGAGTTCCTCTTCTGATTTCCTCAGCCGTTCGCCTATGGATTCGAGCTGTCCTTTAATGAATCTAATTGCCTCAGTAGTCCTCCTATTGATCTCCTGGGCGCGTGTCTGTTTATAGGACAGGGCAACCTGATTGGCTAAGGCTGCGGCAAACTCGGGACGGTTGGCCTTTGCCGTAATGTTCACGATACTACTGAACCCTTCCCGTGTGACCACTACCTGGGATTGAAGAGCGGTAATTACGTGACCAAGTCTTGGATTGGGATCTCCCGCTTTATCAATGAGGCCCATGGCTAATGCCACTTTTTTAAACACGGGGTAACTTTTTATCACGGACATCTGTGTCTCAATTTCGCTCCCAGATTCCCAGGAGAGAAATTTAGCATATAACCCGAGAGGCGAGATCGATTTCTCAAACTTAATAGAGCAGGCGGCCTCATAGATAGGGGAAGGGGCCCGAATTATGGCCAGGGCAATGCTGAAGAGAGTCAAGACAATCGTGATCAAGCTGATAAACGCCTTCCTCTTCCTGATAATCCTCCAGTATTCCCGTAGATTTATATCGTACTGGGCCATCTAAAAACCTAGTCCTTGAACCTGAGATGTTCATACTGTCCATATGCATCCCTAAACTCACCAGGATAGAGCAGATACTCGAGCAGAGGAACAGTGTTGACGATAAACTCGTTGATATCGCCTATAGTGCTTCGAGGGACATACACAACATCTCCATCCATAAGGGGTATATTTTGCGCTATATCGCCCTTTTTAAGGATGGCACTTACGTCTGCTGGGAGCACCATGGGCTGTTTACCGGGTTGGTAACCCCTTATTATCATCGTATTTTCCTCGACAGCTATCCTGGTATAACTTCCAGCAAAAGACACTGCTGCGAGAAGATCAGGGACATCCTTTAACGCATAAACACCCTGCCTGTGTACCTCACCCAATACATATACTTTCTCGCCATATTCTGGAAGCTCCGGCACATCAATAACGTCCCCGTTATCTATGATTATGTTCTGCCCTGTTTCACCTCGATAGATGAGGTCATAGAGATTAATATAGTAAGTCTTGTCTCCCCTGATGAGCTTTACCTTTTTTATGTCCGCATCCTTGGTATACCCGCCCGCCATCACCAAGAGATCAAGAAGTGTTGTCTTCCCCCTGAGAAAATATCTTCCACTCCAGGTCTGATAATGACCATACCTGAGAGAGCTTACCTCCCCCATAACCAGAGCACTTTTACTGCTGAATTCCTTGACTACAATATCAATCCTCGGATTTCTGACAAAACCCGACAGCCTCTCGCTTAGCTTCTCGTCAACTTCGCGAACTGTGAGCCCTTCAACAGGCAAATCATCAACAAAGGAATATGAGATCGTTCCGTCTGACCTAACCACTACGGTATCTGTTTTATACTCGCTACCTATCCTGGCGGTAATCTCCAAAACATCGAGCGGACCTACCTTGTACTCCGGATAACCCCTTTTTTCCGTAAAAACAGCATTTTCCCTTACCTTACTCAACCTTGCCAATTCCTCTTTCATGGGTAACGGTACAGGGGGTCCTTCTCTGGTCAAAGCCAGACGAGGGAGGTCCTTAACGGAGTTACCCTGAATGGTCTTGCCACAACCATGCGGAAACATCATTAAGAACAAAAAAAGAAGAAGCCAATCAACCAATCTCCTTTTCATCAATACTCCCTGTTACATATAATAGCGTTTGCTCAGATAGATCGACAATCCTTTCCTCTACCAACCTGGTACCGAGACTATCGTAAAGGATCTCTACGGTGGGCTTTAAGGGTAAATTTGGATTGGTGGTAATAACCCTCCCAACCGAGCGGTCATTAAGCTTTACATAGCTGTTTAGAGGAAAAAAGGATATCTGGTTCAAAAACGCCCTCACTACCTTCGCCGGAAATGTACCTCTGCTGGAGGCAATAATGTTCCTTATAGCAGTGTTCTTTTCAATCCTTTCCCTATAAGGCCTGTCTTTTATCATAGCTGCATATATGCCTACCAGACCGACGAGAGAGGCATACTCGTGAATTTCATCCCCCTTAAGCCCCTTTGGATAGCCAGAGCCATCGGCCCTTTCATAGACCTGCAGAGCCACATCAGCCAGCCACCTATACCTATCATCCACCTTAGAGAGTATATCCGCGCTTAGTTCCGGATGTCTTTGCATTACCTTCAACTCTTGCTCGGTCAGTTTCCCGTTTTTGTTCAGGATATGCTCGGGGATATTATACAGGCCAACATCATGCAAGAAGGCGATCATTGCCAGATCCAACAGCCTCTTATCATCATAGCCCATGCCAATGCCAACCTTAAGAGACAGGACAGTTACGTCAATAAAGTGGGCCACTAAGGGTACCTTGACTTTACTCCCCACATCACCCGTAAAGGAAAGATACGTGTACAAGGGACCGACAAGATCCTTCGTAATAATAGACCTTAATGGGGTGATTATCTCGGATATATCTATAGCCTCATTTTTCCGGACCCACGACTCAACTCTCTTCGCGAGGTCAATAAGCCTTTCGTAGGTAGTCCTGACCTCATTGGTGGTATCCCCCTTCGCCCCCCTATCCTTACTCAAGATACCCATCTTTCTGAGGCCCATAGCTTCTCCTTTATCGGCCTTCCTTCTTCCATCCCGCCTTTGACCACTTCGGACTATTTCAGAAAAACGGATCATCACCGCCCTAGCTCCTCTATAACACCTCTCACCACGCCTGAATCAATAAGTTCTCTGTTTTTGTTGAATGCAATCAGTAGACTCAGGTCGCATACCGAATTTATTTCCCTTGGTAAACCCCTTGTATATGCGTATATCGTCTTCATCGACTTTGTGCTGAAGACATTTCTCCTAAGGCCCGCCTTTTTCTCCCGAAACATGATGTATTTGATAGTCTCCAAAAGAGGAAAGGGATGGACATGGTATCGTATAGGTATTCTCTGATCCAGCTGTTTGATTTGGCTAATCTTGACCTTTAATTCAGTCTGCCCAAGCAAGATAAGGGTCAAAAGAAACCGAGTGTTAGTCTGAAAATTCAAAAGGACCCTTGCCTCCTCAAAGGTCTCCTCATTCAAGATTTGGGCCTCATCTACGATGATTACGGTCTCCTTGTTCTGTTCCATATTATGGATCAGCCTTTTCTGGAGGATTTGAAGGAGTTTTGTTTTAGAATCTGGCAGTTCTGCAATACCGAGTTTATAGAGTACCTCCTGCAAGAACTCCACAGGCCCTAGGGGCGGATTGAGTAAAAGGCTCACCTCAAATCCATCTTCTCTCAATTTCTCCGTATATACCTTGCCAATCAAGGTCTTCCCAGAGCCTATATCGCCTGTCAGCATTGCTCCACCTTTCCTCATCTGAGAGGCATAAATCAGGCGGCTCAAGGCCTCTTCGTGGGATTCCGAGAGGTAAAAGAAGGATGGATCAGCTACATTATCAAAGGGAAACCTTTCGAGCCCCCAATATTCAAGATACATTTCCCTGTTCTATCCTTGTCCGTAACTCATTGGACTTTTGCGAATACCTTGTTTTGCCTAGGAACAATCTGCCATCTATGAGGAAAAAATTTTACTTTCCTTTTCCTCCCCCCAACCACCTCTTCAGGCTTTGCCTCTCAAATCTCCATTTGTTCAAGACCTTCTTCGCTGGGATTCCCCCTTGTCTCACAAGCTTATAGACAGATCTCTTGCTTAGTTGTAGAAGCTCAGCTGCTTCATCAATGGTAAGAATCTCTTTTCTCATCTACGATGACCATCCTGTGGTTCTCTAATGGTCGTTTTTTGGAATTTGTATGTTGTTTCATGCATTTTCTGTGCCATTCCATACACCTCAAGGATAGTTGGCAACAGTTACGGACTATTTGGGCACATTTAGAGGATTCCCAGCAGTGGAGGGACACATGTGCTTGATCAAGAATCTGGCAGTTGGTGTCTCAACTTGTTCACGGGAGATTTGAGACAAGGAAACTTGGCACTTCTTAGGTAGGAAACACCTGGGCGGTGTGAAGGGCTTAAGCGGGGATCAACCCTCATAAAACCTGACGACGGAGAGAAATGACTCCGCCCTTAGGCTTGCCCCCCCAATCAAGGCCCCATCAATATCTGGCTGCGACATTAGATCTTTAATATTGTCGGGCCTTACACTTCCACCGTAGAGTATCCTCACGGCTTCCGCTAAATCATTGTCAAAATTTTCACGTAGCCACCTTCGGATAAAGAGGTGAGCCTCCTGGGCCTGTTCGGGGGTGGCCGTCTTACCTGTGCCGATGGCCCAGATAGGCTCGTAGGCCAGAATCACGCCCTGAGATACATTTCTCGGTCGGCCCCTCATCTTCAGTGACTCGTGTAACTGGGACCGAATGACATCAAATGTCATTCCCCCCTCTCTCTCCTTGAGTGTCTCCCCAATGCATACAATGGGTACCAGTCCTGCCTCAATTGCGGTATTTAGCTTCCTATTAATTATCTCACTGGTTTCAGAAAAGAGCCTCCGTCTTTCTGAGTGGCCAAGGATCACGTGGCTGCAACCTACCTCCTTGAGCATTAGGGGAGAGATCTCACCGGTAAATGCCCCCTTCGCCTCCCAGTGCATATTCTGGCCTGCAACGTGGATATCTGTCCCAGCCAGCAGTGTATTTGCAAGATGAAGGGTTGTAAAGGGAGGTGCAACGAGCACATCAACCGTGTTGAAATCTATGGGAGCTCTTTTGATTTTGGTAAGAAGCTCTTCCGCCTCATCAAGGGAGAGATTCATCTTCCAGTTGGCTGCCATAAGGGGCTTTCTATACTTCACTGCTCTGTTATCCTAAGCCCCTGGCGACGTAGACAGCGAGATCAACCAGCCTGTTTGCATACCCGAACTCATTATCATACTATGTGAGAACCTTCCTTTACTGTCATGACTAGCTCCGGATGAACGGAAGTGGTAGGCAATAAGAAGCGCTACTTAGTTTATTTCTCCTGTGTGGGTGTGAGCAGTTCACTCGCCAGCGAGATGCTTCTTTTTCCTGCGGTCTTTGCCATATCCGCGATCTCTGCTAGGTTATGCCCCTCCCTATTTTGAGCAATAGCTATTACCATAGGTAAATTTACGCCCGTTACGATCTCAACTGAGTCCTGTTGAAGAAAGGATAGGGCAAGATTTGATGGTGTCCCCCCAAACATATCGGTCAGAATAAGGACGCCTTGTCCCTGATCGAGGGAGTCTATTTTCTCTCTGATCATATTTCCTAATTCCTTGGAATCCTTCGTGACATCAATAGAAAGGCACCCCGCTGCCCCAACAGCGCCTACAATAAATTCGGCCGCCTCAAGCAGCTCCCTTGCTAACTGACCGTGGGTTATTATGAGCACGCCAGTCATGAAAACAGCTAAAACTCCTCGTCATTGTCTATTATGATCTTGTAGATCTCTTCTCTTGATTTTGCCCGCATCAACTGCTGTCTCAAATTACCATCCTTTAACATCCGTGATATCTTGGCAAGGGATTTCAGGTGCATGCCGGCTGAGTTCTCCGGCGCTAGCAAAAGAAAGAAGAGATATGCGGGCTGCTCATCTATGGAATCAAAGTCCAGGCCTTCAGTGCTTCTACCAAAAGAGAGTAAAAGGTTATCCAATCCCTTTAATTTTCCATGAGGTAAAGCGACCCCGTCACCTATGCCAGTACTACCCAGCCTCTCTCTCTCCAATAGAACCTGAAGTAAGGTCCCCTTATTCAGAGAGCTCTCTTGCCCGGTTATAATCTCTAGGAGCTCTTCCAAAACCCCCTTCTTGTCGTGGGCCTTCAGATCAGGGATAACAAACTGTGGTTTAAATATCTCTGAGAGTCTCATTCCTTTGCCCTTAGCATTAGCTATTTGGTACAGGCCTCAATAAGGCCTAGATCCCCGTCTCTCCGTTTGTAGAGAACGCTAATATTTTTGGATTTACAATTCGTAAACATAAGAAAATTTCTTTTTGATAAGGCCAACTGCATTACCGCCTCATTTATGTCCATAGGCTTTATATCCACTCTCTCTGTCTTTACTATCTTGTGCTCCGATTCACCCAATCTATCTTGGGCCTCTATCTCACCATCCAAAAAATCCCCGCCTTTGATATTCTCCAACTTATGTTCCCTTCTTCGAGATAGTAACCGCCTGAGCTGCTCCTCTATCTTATCCATTGCCCTATCAATGGATGAGTACATATGACCAGTCTGCTCTACAGCCTTGATGTTATTTCCATCAATAGAGAGAGTCATGTCAGCGACGTGCCGAAATTTTTCCACTTTGAGGACAATAGAGGCCTCAACAGGACAATCAAAGTACTTCTTCACCTTATAAACCTTTTCTCTACATAGGACTTCAATTCCATTGATGGTTCCATATGCCTGAAGGTAACGGATATTCCCATCGTATCTCGTCAAAGAAATTACTGCTTGACCGTGCTCAGTAATAGGTAATGACTACGCTATCCCCTCCACCAGAAGCCGACAGGATTAACAAAGACATCTGAAAGTCACACACCAATCGTGACCCATTCAGGGGGCAATGAGCACATCTAACTGTACGGTTTTTTCCTCTGATTAGATGGGAGGATCCCGAGCATCTCTCGGTACTTAGCAACGGTCCTCCGGGCTATATCTATATTCGATCGTTTCAAAATATCAGCTATCTTTTGGTCGCTGTAAGGCCTGGACTTATCTTCGCTCCTAATTATGTGCTTTAGGCTCTCCTTCACGCTCAAAGAGGCCACCTTATCCACTCCATCAACAGATTGGATGCCGCTGTTCAAAAAGTACTTGAGCTCAAAAATACCGTACGAGGTGTACATGTACTTGTTATTCATGACCCTGCTTACAGTTGATTCATGCATCTGAATGTCCTCAGCCACGTCTCTCAAGACCATTGGCCTCAAGTGCACTGGTCCAAACCTAAAAAAGTCCTTTTGGAACTTAATAACGCTTTCTGTAACCCTATAGATCGTCTTCTGTCTCTGATGAATGCTCTTTATGAGCCACGATGCGCTATTTAGCTTATCCCGAATGTACTCCCTCGCAGGCTTGGATACATCATCTTTCCTGGAGAGCATCTCCCTATAAAAGGCATTGATCCTCAGTTTGGGGAGGCCATCCTCATTCAAGACGATAACAAACTCATCGGCCACCCTATGGACGTAGACATCAGGGATTATATAGATAGTCTCCTCATCATTGTAGAAACGGCCTGGTTTCGGCTCTAAAGAAGCTATAGTAGAGACAGCGCCTAAGACCTCTTCCAATGAAACGCCTAAGCTCTTAGCAATCTGATTGTATCTCTTCTTCTCCAATTGTTTCATATAATCAGTTACGATCTTTTCGGCAATACTGCCACCCAGACCCTGAAAACGGAGCTGGATCGACAGACACTCCCTGGTATCTCTGGCCCCGACACCAACCGGGTCAAACTCATGGATCAGATCCAGTACATTCAATATCTCTTCTCTCGATCTATTGGTAGCTTGCATAATATTATCAATCGAGGCCTTAAGATACCCATCGGGGTCTATATTGCCAATAATGTACCTGCCGATCTCCTTTTGCAGTTCATCAAGATCGCTCATCTCTAATTGCCACATAAGGTGGGAGCAAAGATTCGTTTTGGGAGAAATTAAATTCTCAAATGATGGTTTATCTTCTATATCCTCTGCGGACGGGCTCGCCCACGCCGTATTATATTCCGAGATATAGGCCTCCCAATCCACATCTTCCCTTGCTGTCTCCTTAATTCTTACCTCTGGGAGGGGCTCCTCTTTGACTGATTCCCTTTCCCTTTCCTCTCCCGGCAACCTCTCCTCTGTCTCGTCACTTAGGGGGACTTCCTCTAATAATGGATTGGCCTCCATCTCGTGATTTATTGTCTGACAGAGCTCTAACCTGGACAGCTGCAAGAATTTGATGGCCTGCTGAAGCTGTGGGGTCATTATTAAGCGCTGGCTTATCTTGAGTGATTGTTTCAGTTCAAGCGCCATAGTATAGACCCAATCAATGTCTACAAATAAAAACCTTCTCCCAAATAAACTGACCTAACTACCTCGCTTGCGGCAATCCTCTCAGGTGTCCCGGACTCGATGATCTCTCCCGCATTTATTATGTAGGCAAGATCACAGACGTCCAACGTCTCTCTCACATTATGGTCAGATATCACTATTCCCAGGCCCCTCTCCTTAAGCCCCTCAACGATCTGCTTGATATCGGTAATAGCCATGGGGTCAATGCCTGCAAATGGCTCGTCAAGTAGAATAAATTTGGGATTGGTAATCAACGACCTCGTAATTTCCAGTCTCCTCCTCTCACCCCCAGAGAGAGAATAGGCCTTTTGTTTTGCCAAATGACCTATGTTCAACTCGGATAAAAGGGATTGAAGAAATGTCTCTCTTTCCTGAACTGGTGTATTGATAATTTCCATAATGGCCAAAAGGTTCTGTTCAACGGTGAGCTTCCTGAACACCGATGGTTCCTGTGAGAGATAATTAATCCCCTGCCGGGCCCTCCGATACATTGGTTCTTGAGTAATATCCCTTCCATCTAGAATTATACGACCTTCTTTAGCCCTAATCAAGCCAACTATCATATAGAAGGTGGTGGTTTTACCAGCCCCGTTCGGCCCAAGGAGTCCAACAATCTGTCCTCTGCTGACTCCTAAATTTACTCGGTTTACAACTGCCCGTCTCCCATAGCACTTAACAAGATCCTCTACCTTCAAAGAACCCCTGTTGACCTCCTCTTTCACTATTTCGGCTTTTCCTCCTTAGGGAATATAGTTGCCTTGACCCTTTTGGTTTCGCTCCCCTCGATTATACTCCGGTTTTCCGTTAAAAACAAAGTTATCCGGTGCCCCTCTACAAAATCCGGCCCTTGTCGGACAGAGGGATTCTCTGTAAGCACAGCCCTGTCCTCATTCTGATAAAAGACTGCCTTCCCTGCACGGGCTATTGCGCCATCGGAGCGATTGATAGTAACGTTCCCTAAGGCTATAATTTTGTCTATCCTTCCGGCCTCCATGTTAGATCCCTTTTTGGTGGGGTTGTCAAGATAGTATACAATCATTTTCTGGCACTCTACTGCCATATCATCTGTCCTGGCCCTCACCTTGCCTTCGAATATGATCAACCTTTTTCCCTGATCCACCTCCAACCTATCTGAGTTAATAACAATAGGGCTTTCTGGGGAGACCTTCTTGGAGGTCTCGGTAACTTCAGAGAAGGAGTTGACTTGAGGAAGTATCAGAAGGGCAATGAAAATGGTTATGCTGAAGGAAAAAATGGCCAGCAGGATCCTCATCTATAGAAAATCCCCCTTGTTAACCGTTGTCAAGACATTTCTCTTTATGGTAAATGTGCTCTCCTTTAGATCAATGTAGAGACTATCTCCCCTCACTTCAAAGAAAGGGCCTATCACCCTTATAGGCTTGTCGGTTTCTACGGCTTCCTCCTTTTCTCTATAGATTAAGAGACTTGTCTCAATCCGATAACCGTTAGTAGACCTCCCCATCACATCCCCTCTTAGAATGATCTCTCTACTTTCCCTGAAATAATCACCTTCGTTTCCCTTTATCGTAAAAGACCTGTTTTTACTGGACTCCAGTTTCAGTAAAACATCCTTCAAGGCCACCCTCTGGGTCTTGTCAAAAAAATGGCCCTCTTTGGCCTTAAGCTCCCATTTTCCTTCCCCATTTCTATAGTCCTGGCTGTATCTGATGTCAGAAATTTTGAGGGATTCTCCGGGCCTCCAAGTGTATGTCTTTGATGAGACCTTGACTAGGCGGGGTACCCTAAAGAGAAAAAGAGCGACTATCACTAGAAGTACTAAGATCCCCCCTATAGGCCACATCAAGATGGGAATTCTTTTCATGGATTATACCAGGAGTTAACCTATAAGTAAGGCACTTCCTCTCCCCTTTTTCCAGCTATCCGGTGAATTTCCTTAAGCATGATAACGAGGGGTTCAACTTGCTCAAATGGAAGGGAATTTGGACCATCAGAGAGAGCTGAATCGGGATCTGGATGGATCTCCAAAAAAACTCCGTCAGCGCCAGCTGCTATAGCAGCCCTTGCGAGAGGAGCAACAAATTCCCTCTTTCCACCAGATGACGCTCCCCGGCCCCCCGGCGATTGGACACCGTGGGTTGCGTCAAACACAACCGGACATCCAAAATTCTTCATTACAAATATAGAACGCATGTCCACGACCAAGTTATTATAACCAAATGATGTCCCCCTTTCCGTCAATAAAACCCTGTTATTGCCCACTGAGAGAGCCTTTAAGACAACCTGTTCCATATCCCATGGAGAGAGGAATTGCCCCTTCTTTATGTTCATCGGTAGATCAGTTCTGGCTGCCTCTGTGATTAAATCGGTCTGGCGTGATAGAAATGCAGGAATCTGAATGACATCCAAAATCTCTGCCGCCTCCTCAATCTCACTCACCCGATGTATGTCCGACAGAACCGGCAAACCGATAGCGGTCTTTACCTCCTTAAGGATCTCTAACCCCTTGTTCAGGCCTGGGCCCCTAAAGGAATCAATTGAAGTGCGATTGGCCTTATCATAAGAGCTTTTGAAGATTACTGGAATCTCGAGCCTTTGGGCTAATCCCTTTAAAAACCTCGCCGCCCCAAGAGTCGTCTCCCTACTCTCTATCACACACGGACCGGAGATCAAAAACAGGGGTCCATTTCCGCCAACCGTCACATTTCCTATCTTAACCTGTTTGGATACTCTTGTCTTTTCTCCCTTCACAACCATACTATCTAACCCTATGGATAATATTTAATTCTTATCCAAAGAAGTGCGGAAAGTCAAGGATACGCTACTCATTTAGGGCTGATAACCCTATGAGAAAGGCATGAGGATGGGTTTTTCCCAGAAGCTGGGAGACTGACGTCTCATCTCCATCAGATCGAAACAGTTGACGAGACAAAGGGGGTGAAAACGGAAAATATACGAAAGGCCGTGTAGCTACTACACCACTACGAAGTAGGGTTAGCCTTGGCCTTTGCCTGGGCAATTAACTCATCTTCCTTTTTTACGTCCTCCAGTGTCTTTGGCTTGACGTGATCAGGCACTTCTTCTAGGCCATATTTCCACTTCAAAAACTGCTCACCTGTGGTTGGATAAAGCGCATAGGTAAGCAGGTCTTCCTCGGTTCTCGCCAGATCCCCAATCTTTTTTCGATCCTCCTCAAGCTCCGGTTCGATAAAATCTGCAGCCCTCCCAGTAATGGGCGTCTCGCCTCTCTTATACCCTTTCAGTACCTTTTTCTGAACCTCGGGTTCAACTGGCGTGGGTGTTTTGCCATAGAGTCCATATACCAAGTCTTTCACCTGGTTTGTGATCATCTTGTATTTCCCCAGCAGCACATTCAATACTGCCTGAACCCCAACAATCTGGGATGTCGGTGTAACCAGAGGAGGAGTCCCCAACTCCTTTCTGGTGATAGGTACCTCGGCGTGGACCTCCGGAAGTCTGTGGAGGGCATTGGCCTCTTTGAGCTGGCTTACCAGATTGGAGATCATTCCGCCCGGTATCTGGTGGGCCAGAACTCCAGTATCTATAACGGCCATCCTATTGGTGGCAAGATAATCCCTGTATTTCGGCGCAATGGTCTCAAGGTACTCATCTATCTCAAGGAGCTTGGTTAAATCTAAACCAGTATCCCATTGGGTGCCTTGAAGTGCAACGACGATGGGCTCTACAGCCGGATGAGAAGTCCTCATGGCAAAGGGGGCAAGACAGGTGTCAATCATATCTACACCTGCCTCGATGGCCTTCAAAAAGCTCATGGATGCCATTCCGCTCGTATAGTGAGAATGGAAGTGAATGGGGACCTTAATCCCTTTCTTCAGCTCAGTGATAAGCTCATAGATATCATAGGGGGCAGCAATCCCAGCCATATCCTTGACACAGACAGTATCAGCCCCCATCTCTTCAAGCTGTTTGCATTTGGATGTGTAATACTCTAGATTGAACACATCACCCCCTAAGTGCCTCTCAGTGAGGGAATAGCAGATCGCGCCCTGGAAGTGTTTTCGGTTTGCCTTTATGCTCTCTACGGCGGTTTGGAAATTCCTGAAATCATTCAGGGCATCAAAGACCCTGAAGATATCAATCCCTATCTCGCAGGCCTTATCCACGAAGGCCCTGACCACATCGTCTGCATAGTTCCTGTAGCCAACAAGGTTCTGCCCCCTCAGCAACATAGAAAACGGTGTCTTCTTTATGTACTTCTTAAGTGTCCTCGGTCTTTCCCATGGGTCTTCGGCCAAAAATCGGTGCATTGCATCAATTGTTGCCCCTCCCCAGACCTCCATGGCCCAGAAGCCTACCTCATCCATCTTTTCAGCAATGGGAATCATATCCTCGGTCCTCATTCTCGTAGCCAGCAGTGACTGATGGCCATCCCTAAGAGTGAGGTCCTGGATCTTAAGGCGGTTTTTGGGCCCTTCTTTCGTAACATTAGTCATTTCTGATCTCCTTCTTATTGTGTTCATATTGATGGTCAACGAATTTCGGATTAAGTGAATTATAATTATTATATTATACGAAACTAGTCAACAGGATCACAAAAACCCTTTCTTCACCGTTGAGATTTGCTACTCGTGGTCAATGAAGGTATTATTGGCTATTCTTGATAAAAAGTGGGTTTATTGGTGCTGGAAATTGTCAATGGGGGTTTTATCGAGAAATCATAACCTAAACTAGAGGAGGAAGAAAATGGCAAGGGGAAATAAGCTTTTGTGCGTTGTGCTGATCATAGGCTTCGTGTGGTCAACCTTTCTCATCTGCGCCGAAGGGGCTAAAAAAGGCAAGCCCAAGGTGAAGATGGGCGGTCTAGTCCCCTTAACCGGTGCCTTGTCAGAATTCGGCAAGGGCTTTAGAACTGCTGGCGACCTAGCAGCAAAGCAACTCAAGGAGGCGGGCTTCCCCATCGTGCTGAAATTCGGCGACACGGAGACCTCCGCAATCCCTGGCGTGGAGGCAGCCCGAACGCTGGTTGAGGTGGAGAGGGTTCAGGTTCTAATAGGTGCAGCGGCCAGCGGGGTTACCCTTCCTATCGCGGAATCGGTGGCCATTCCGGGTCAAGTACCCCAGATCTCCAATGCCTCCACCTCTCCATTACTCACTGTACTTCCAGCAGACAAAGGCAAGGATTTCCTCTTCCGGACATGCCCTTCAGATGCTCTTCAGGGGGTAATCCTGGGCAAATTGGCTGCAGATGAGGGCTACAAGAAGGCCGCGGTATTCTACATCAACAATGCCTATGGCCAGGGGCTTATGGAGAGATTCAGGGAGGCCTTCGAGCACAGAGGTGGCAAGGTTGTAGCATCCATCCCCCATGATGAAAAGCCTGCGCCCACTTATGTGTCCGAACTCAGGCGGATCATGAAGGCCCAGCCCGATGTGATGTTGGCCTTGGGCTACCCAGGCCAAGCCACCGTGTACCTGAAGGAGTTCTTCGAGGCAGGTTACAATAGGTCTGCAGACCTTTTATTCTGTGATGGCACGAAATCCGTCGAGATTCCAGAGGCACTCGGGGCAGAGTATCTGAGTGGATTCCTTGGCACCACGCCGGGCTCTGTGGGCGGAGACTCTTTAGACAAGTTCGAGACGGCCTACAAGGCGGAATACGGTGAACTGCCGCCCTTGCCCTTCATGTCAAACTTTTACGATGCTGTTATCGTGGCGGGTCTAGCTGTAGCAGCCTGCGATGCAAAGGGCATGGCCATCACCCGGATCAACGTCCGGGACATGCTGCGAGTAGTGGCTAACCCACCAGGTGAGACGGTCATTGCTGGTGTAGAGGGCATCAAGAAGGCCTTGGAACTCATCAAGGCCGGGAAGGACGTTAACTATGAAGGTGCAGCCGGATCAGTGGATTTTGACAAGAATGGCGATGTAGTAACCCCGATCGAGATCTGGAAGTATGTTGAGAAGCACCCGTATATCGAGACTGTGCGAATGGAGGCAGAGATTCCCGAAAAGTGATCTCTATCCTAAAACCTAGACACCTGCCTCTCCTCACCGATGATGCCCTTGGGTCTCCTCAGCAAAATGATTACCAGCAGGAGACCGATAAGGACATAACGAATGAAGGGGGCGCGGGTTTCAAAGCCACTCGGTACTATCTTCAAAATGACAAATGTGCTCCATGACCAAAGGGCCCAGACAATAAAGGACCCCAGGATAGCCCCTTTGTTGTTGCCGGTCCCTCCCAAGGTGAGCATGGTCCAAATGATAAAGGTGCCGAAAAGAGGTTCGAAGACGCTGGGCTGGATGGCGGCGGAAAAGTGGGCGTAAAGTGCACCTCCTATCCCCATGATCATCGCCCCTAAGATCAGAGCCTGAAGCTTGAAAAGGAAGACGTTCTTTCCATCAGCGCTGGCCATCACCTCGTCCTCCCTTATCGCCCGTAGGACCCTGCCCCAGGGAGAACGAATCCCCCTCTCTAAGGCGACATAGATGACCGCCATGAAGACGAGGACGATTACCAGATACACGTAGTTGTAATAGCCGGGTGGAACAAGATCGCGGAAGGGTTGGGGCAGACCAATCAACCCCTGGGGGCCATTGGCCAGCCAGGGTTCATTGTTAAAGAAGATGCGGATGCTCTCGGCGATGCCAATGGTGGAAATAGCAAGATAGCCCTCACTCAACCTAAGGGTGAGCAGTCCCACAAAGGCGGCTATCAGGCCGGAAAAGATAGCCGCTGCAACTACCCCAACCAAAAAGGGCAGGTTTAAGCCGAACGCCTGTTTTACGTAATTGGCGAGCACACCGGTAGGCAGGGGGGAAGTAACCAGGGCGGAAGTGTACGCACCGACGGCGAAGAAGCCAGCTATGCCAAAGTTCAAGAGCCCTGTGTATCCCCAATGGACGTTGAGTCCCATGCTAAAGATAGCATAGATTGAGGCCATGATTGCAAATGAGACCAAGAAATTGAGGATCCCTCCGATTTCCATGCCCATCACACCCGCCTCATTCCAAAAATTCCCTTGGGTCTGAAAAGCAGGACGAGGATCATGATAATAAAGGCCACGGCAGGCTTATAAGTCGGGAGCAACCAAGCCGTGGAGACCTGCTGAGCGATGCCCAGCACCAGCCCACCGGCAAGTGCACCGGTAATGCTCCCTTTACCCCCCAGGATGATCGCGGCAAAGAGCGGGAGAAGAAAGATCCACCCCATCTCCGGGCGAAGCTGTGTCTCGATTCCGTAAAGGATTCCAGCAATTGCAATCAACGTCGCCGCGATCCCCCAAACCCACACGATCATGCGCTCCGTATTGATACCTGCGACGCGAGCCAGACTGCGGTTGTCGGCCAATGCCCGTAAGGCCTTCCCCATCTTCGCCTTTGACAGGAACAGATAGACTGCAGCAACCGCTGCCCAAGCAACAACTACGATGAATATTTCATCTAATCGGAGCTTGATCCCCAGGGGGAGAAAAATTACCGGACGCAAGCCTTTGGTGTAGAACCGGAAGTCAGCTCCCCAGATGATGTAAATCAGACCGCGCAAGCCCCATGCCACGCCTATGGAGGCGATGAAACTAGCGATGAAATGTGCCCCTGATCGCCTCAACGGCTTGTAAACCCACCGGTCAATAAGGACAGCCAAGCCGATGGACAAAACGATCGCCGGGATAAAGGCCAGTACCAATCCCCAATTGAAGGAAAAAGGCCCTACCTTCGCCTGGAGGAATCCTATCCAGGAGAACAAAGATGCAAACGGCAAGGCGATGTAAGCCCCCGCGGTTATCTGGTCACCATGAGCACAGTTAAATAGATCGGTAATACCCCAGATCAAAGTAAGCCCGACACTGCCCAGGGCGATAATGCTGCCTAGGACGATGCCATAAACGACAAGCTCAGCCATTCTACCTCCCCAGATACAATCTTCCTATTTCCTCGTCTTCCAATAACTCCTGAGCGCTACCCTCTGCCTTCTTCTCTCCTCCTTCCAAGATATAGGCCTTATCGGGAATCTGCAGGGCCTGAGCGTTTTGCTCCACCAGAAACACAGTCACCCCTTGTTCATTCAACTTCGCAATTCTTTCAAAGATGGCGTCCACGAGAAGGGGGGCAAGGCCCGTGGATGGCTCGTCCAGGAGGAGCAGCTCGGGATTCAACATCAGGGCCCTGCCGATGGCCAGCATCTGTCTCATGCCTCCGCTGAGCTCTCCCGCTCTACTTTTCCTGCGGTCAGTCAGGTCAGGGAATAGCTCGTAGATCTCCTCCGAGCGAGGCTGCCAGTCATCCTCCCGAATGAAGGCCCCCATCTCCAGATTCTCCTGGACTGTCAGGGAGGGGAAGATGTTTTCCTCTTGAGGAGCGTAGCCCATCCCTATCCGTGCTATCCTCTCAGGAGCAATACCGCTAATGTCCTCTCCCTTGAAATAGATCTTACCCTTCCAAGGGCTCAGAATCCCGAAGACTGTCCTCAGCAGGGTGGTTTTACCAGACCCATTGGGGCCTAACAAAGAGACGATCTGCCCCTCCTCCACATCAAGGGAAAGCCCGTGCAGAACCTCCATGCTTCCATATCCTGAGACCACATCCTCCACTCGTAAGATGCTCATGACCTTGCACCTCCAAGATACGCCTCTAGTACCCGCGGGTCGCTTCTAACCTCCTCAGGGGAGCCCTCGGCCAGCTTCCTTCCCCTATCCATCACAATTATTGGCTCGCACACGTCCATCACCAGTTCCATCTCGTGTCCGATGAGTAAGACGGTTATCCCTTCTTCGCTCACCAGTTTTCGGATACGATCCGCCAGGGTCAGCCTCTCTGAAGGGTTAACGCCCGCACCAGGTTCGTCGAAGAGGATCAACTCAGGTCCGGCCATCATCGCCCGGGCCAGTTCTAAGAGCCTTTTCTGTCCCCCAGACAGGTTGCCGGCATATTCATCTCTTAGATGAAAAAGCCCCGTCGAGCGAAGGCTCTCTAAGGCCCCTTCCCGAATCTCACTCTCCTTCTCCTTCACCCGCCGAGGGAAGAACCACGTCCTCCATAGTCTTTCCCCTTCTTGATTTGGAGAAACAAGCATCAGGTTCTCCAAAACAGTCATGAGTTTGAGTTCCCTACTTATCTGAAATGTGCGGCAGATCCCCTTATGGAAGGTCTGGTGAAGGGAGAGGTTGTCAATCCTCTCGCCTTTGAAGCGGATCTCCCCTGAATCCAGCTTATACAGACCGGAAACGACGTTGAACAGGGTAGTCTTTCCGGCGCCATTAGGCCCGATAAGGCCGGTGATGGTGTATGGAGCTACATCGAGCGAAAACCCATCCACGGCCTTAATGCCGCCGAAGTGCTTGTAGACATTCCTTAGGGAAAGAATTGGGGAATCGCTCGTAGGATTCAAAGGGTTGTCTCCTCAGAGGCCATTGGCTGACTGGAAAACCGGCGGATTATATAAACAGCCAGGCAGGAAGTCAATAGAATAGACAAATCCCTTATTGTTCTATTTGATGGAACT
>JABAOC010002897.1_pt1 | contig 56081 bp, 86 predicted proteins | sample 7062161 | NCBI WGS metagenome assembly JABAOC01 (sample SAMN14538625, study PRJNA623070) | marine sediment metagenome | biome: marine biome [ENVO:00000428]; feature: marine pelagic biome [ENVO:01000023]; material: deep marine sediment [ENVO:00002113] | place: India: Gulf of Khambhat ... | reverse complement strand
ACTTTTAAAATAAGTTCGATAGAAGATATTGAACAAGGATTAGAAAAATTAACATGATGAATAAAATAGAATTAGCAAATAAAATTGAAGAGGTATTGACACAACACGCAATGTATGACGTGTTACTATCAAACTGTGATGGTAGCTCACTACCAAATGTGGTATTTGATGTTGACGGTAATCCATGTATTCCTGTAATGGAAGGTACTGATGATGGACCAAGAAAGAGGTTTACAATAAAAATTACTGACGACACCGAAGGTTAATGAATGAGGAAGAGTTAAATAGAGATTTACAATACTTTGAGTATAAATTAAGGCAAGCTCTAGACAGACCAAACCCAAATGTAGAAACTGTATTTAGACTTTATAAACAAATTCAGTTAATGGGAGATGTTATAGACACTTATAATGCTATGGTTTTGATAAGAGAGGTTTGTAGATTTACTGGACGTAAAATCATAAAAAAACATAGATTTTGAGAACTGAGATAGAAGAGGCCTTAGAGTATATAGAATTTGCAACTAGTAAGCGTTACGATATCTATGCTCATTGGACATCACCAGACCACATTAATTGGCGTAAAGTACTATTACATTATTTGTTTGGACGGCTATCTGGATATGGTGTTTATGTCGACTTACACCAACCAGCAACAAGTATTTATATAGGTACAGATGAAAATCCCAGATTGGGTGAAATTAAGGTTACAGGATTACTTTGATGAAAAAAAAGTTACTAAAAGAAATTAATAAATACTGTGAACTAAATAACATAGAGGATGTTGACAAGTTCATTGAAAATATGGTGCAACAAGGTTTTAATATTGAGAAGTATGGTATGGGTCCTATAGAAAATTTAGAACCAAAAGTAATAGAGAAGGAAGTTCCTGTGGAAAAAATAATAGAGGTAGTCAAAGAAGTTCCTGTGGAAAAAATAGTAGAGGTAGAAAAAGAAGTTTATATAACAGATGATGAACAGGTTAATGAACTAAAAGAGAAATTAATACAATCACAAAAAGACGCATCAAAATATCTTTCTGGTTGGGAAGAAAAGTTAGAACAGTTAAAATCTGTGGAACAAGAAAGGGATGAACTTAAAAAATATGTGGAACAATTAGAAAGAATTAATGGTCACAATGAATTACTCATGGCTAGTGAGGTAGTACAAAAACTAGAGTCAAAAATTAAGAATTTAGAGGTGGAGCTAGAATTAGAGAAGAATAGGAACACTAAAAGAAAGAAAAACGAAAAACCCAAACACAAAGAAAAAAAACCAGGTCTAGGCAATATCATAAAATGGGTGTCTAGAGAAGAAAGAGAGGGTGACGCTTGGGGCGAAGATTAAGTATTTATTACTTGGTAACATTAATTTAAAATTGGTTTAATATTATGGAAGAAAGTCACCCTACAGGTTATTCGTATATAGATGCAGAAATAGACAGAATTATAGACAAACTCCCTATAGATGAGCAGGATAAATTTAAGCACTTATGTAAACAAATACATAGTGCTGGTTTTTCTGATGGGTATGTTTTCCTTAAACAAGAAGTTAAGGAAAAGGGGTTTACTATAGAGTATTAGTTACACAATACCTACCGAATATTTCTCTAGATATCTGTGATTTAGTGTATTCATATTCAATAGCTAAATCACCATCGTTATTTTTAACATCATCTAGAGTGTAGCATCCATTTTCATCTAACCTTGTTAGATAGAAATCCCAGATGGGACATGATATTACTATTATATTTTTTTCTGGAAGTGTCTTAGAATATACGGGAAAATCCGTTAGAATGTTGGAAACCATATCGACTACTTCTTGTAATCTTTTCGTCTTCATGGTGTTTGTTTTTTATAATCATTTATTTGTTCCAATAAAGGTTTTATATTTTTATAAATATAGAAAACATGGAAACAATGTCAAAAATAATTATTCCACATAAAGCAAAGGTAAGGATTATTTGGGAGGACGACCCGCAGAATTACACCAAGGAACGTCAAACAAGAATATCTAAATATATAGCTGAAAAATACGGTGTAAATAATGTACAAGTCGTTTTTAAAGCTAAAAAAGTAGATACAGAAGATGGTGAAGTTGAGATGACTGTTGCTGATAATGTAATGGACATAAATTACCAAAGAAAACTTTTTAAGGATTGGTTAGACATAAACAAAATTAAGGTGGACTGGGACCGTATTATCAGATTGGATGATAAGGTAAACGATAAACTAAAAGAAGAAAGAGACATAGATTATAGATATAGAAATTGGTACATTAAAAAATTAGAATGGGATAATTTCTTATCATATGGTGATGGTAATAGTTTATCCTTTGAAGAAATGGAAGGGTTAACTGTCATCAGTTCAGACCCGCCAAACCAGGGAGGTAAAACAATATTAGCTTTAGACCTTTTATTATTCTTGTTTTTTAACACAACAACTAAGGGTACCACAGCCATTAAAATGTTTAATAAATTCCGTAAGGACAAAGATGAGGTTCGTGTTAAAGGGGTTGTAGTAATTGATGGTATCGAATATGTAATTGAAAGAATTGTTACACGTAAACTAAAAAGAAATAAAGTAGACTATACAACCAGAACTGATTTAGCATTTTCTAGAATTATGCCAGACGGTACATTACAGAATTTGGAGGGTGAGCAAAGAAGAGAAACAGATGAGACCATTAGAAGGTCTATTGGTTCGGTAGATGATTTCCTATTAACAATTATAGCTGATGCTGATAACCTAGAAAACATCATTCACACCAAACCAACAGAAAAGGGTAGAATACTTTCTAGATTTATAGGCCTTGAGGTTTTAGAGGATAAAGAAAAGATTGTTAAGGATATGAAATCTAAATGGTCTAAGGGTCTTAAATCGGACCAATACAACTCAACAGACTTAAATAGTGAAATAAAAGAGTGGGAGACTAGGATTGGTGATAAAGAACAAGAAATTGTTGGGTGTGATAAAACATTATCAGATATTACACAATCACTAATAAAAGCTAGAACCAAAAAAGAGAGTTTGATTGAGAGTAAGGTTGAGATAGATACGGAAGTTATAAATCTAAGAGCTGAAGATATTCAAGAAGAGATAGATAGAATAACTGAGGAGGGTAAAGTTAAAAAATCTAACTATGATACCGTAAAGGAAGAGTTTAATGCAATGGTTGAACCTGTTTATGATGAAGAAGAGCATAACGAAGCCATTAAAAAACAAAGAGAATATTCAATAGATAAAGGTAAGAAAGAGGGTGAAATTAGTTCTGTAGAAAAATTAATTAAGGACCTTGAGGAAGGTGAGTTTTGTCCAACTTGTGGACAACCATTAAAGGATGTTGATCATACTGAAGAGATTAACGAAAATAAGGAGAAACTAGAAGGACTAAAATTAGACTTAATTGATTTAAGTGAGAAATTAGTTGAAGCAACTAAAGTTGTTGATGACTTCGATAAAGTTAAGAAAGAATCATCTGACTATATGAGAAAGTCTTTGATGGTAGATAAGCTGGAGTTGGATTTAAATAGATTAAGGTTGGATTTAAAAGAAAAAAACGACTTAAAAACTAGGTATGAACAAAATGTCGATAACATTGAGAAAAATAAGGAGTTAGATTCTCAGATTTTAGGGTACAACGCTAAAATAACTAACTTGGAACAAGAAGAGAGATCGGAAATACAATCAAAAGAAAGGTTAAATAATGAAATAAATAACCTTAAGACGAATATTGATAAGAATAAGGAAATAATTGAGACTATTAAGGTAGAAGAGGAGATTAAAATCATATTTGATCTTTATATTAGGATGATAGGTAAGAACGGAATATCAAAATTAATAATGAAGAAGGTTATGCCACTAATTAATTCAGAATTAGATAGACTATTATTAGATACGGCTAATTTTAAATTGGTTGTGGATATAAATGATAAGAACGAGGTTGAGTTTATGATTGAAAAAATAGACGGAGAGGAGAAAATAACATACCCAATCAATGAAGGTAGTGGTTTTGAAAAAACAGTCTCATCACTAGCACTTAGATGTGTCATGTCTAAAGTGAGTTGCCTACCAAAACCAAACGTTATCGTATTTGATGAAGTATTTGGTAAGGTTGCACAGGAAAATTTAGAATTAATCGGTAACTTTTTCCAAAAATGTTCGGAAATGTTCCCAAATATCTTTATTATTACACATAATGATGTTGTTAAGGACTGGGCGACTAAGATAATTACTGTAAAAAAGAAGAATCATATATCGTCTTTGACTTTAACATAATTAATTATTATTGTTGAATAGAATATTTATTAAAAAAAACATAAAATGGTAAGAAGATATCTAGTAGTTATAATTGGCACATCAAAAGGAATTGGTGAAGATTTGGATGGTATTACTGATGATAGAGGGATAAATTATGTTGACGGTAAAGGGTTATTTTTAGCCACATTTTATAGTGAAATGTCCACAACTGAAATACATTCATTATTGAACCATAGACCAGCATTTTTACTTTTCGATATCACAGAACCAGAGTCTAATGGTATAAATTTACCATCAAAATATTACTTAGGACTATTCCCTGAGTTTGAGTCTTTCACCTACCAAGAGGGTGACACTGAAAATGAGGTTACAGAAACCAAAACAGAAGAATATGATAGCCTTGATGATATTTTAGATAAACTATCTAGGAATAATTATGATAGAACTTGTCTAACAGAAAATGAGGTAAAAATTCTAACAGAAGGAAATAATAAATAATGGGTTGGTTTAAAAAGTTATTCAAGAAAAAAACACCTGAAACGGTTATTCCACAAAACAGAGAAGAGAATCGAGAAGTTAAAGTACTAAAGACTTATGTATATAATAGAGTCGATGGTACATTCACCTTCAATCTAGGTGATAAGGTTATTTGTAGATCAAATGAATGTGACCCACTATTGATTGGTGAAATTGTTGAGTTTTGGGATAATGATGGTAAGTGGAGTACATGTATACCCCAGGTAAAAGGTGAAAATGGTGAGATTTATGGTGTTATGGGTATCATGAGACATTATTCAGAAGAGTTGATGGAGGAACTAGAACCACTAAGACCATTGGAACAATGGAACTATTTTATACCAGACGAAAAGTATCATTTCGATAAAGAATCAATAGAAAGAAAAGAAAAAGAATACGAAATAAGAAATAAGTCTTTGGTTTCTTAAAATTTTTTTTTATCTTTGTAAACAAATCACATTAAACTATAATTGTTTACATTTTGATAAAATTTAGATACGAAGAAATATTAAAAGATGGTAATAGAGTAGACTGGTATGGTACAGAAGTACCAGAAGAGTTGATTACTGGAGCTGTCAAGGAGTGGTGTAATTCTTTAAAAGAAGAAATAGATAAATTAGAAAGTGAAGACCTTAAAGGTAAGGCCAAAGAAGCTAGAAAATTTTATTTAGACGGTTTGTGGAACAATATTCGTAATGCACCGTATAGACTTAATGGTGATTTCTATTTGATTAAGAAAAAGAGGTTCGAGTCAGAACAAAAAGAAACCCCCACAAAAAAGAAGACTACAAAGAAAACCAGAAAAAAGACAACCAAGAGTGGTAACAAATCGTCTAAAGGTATGTCTACTAAAAATAGTGGGATAATATTTGGAAATAAATAAAAAAACATATGGTAGCGAATAAAAGATACATTGACACATCAGAAGAAAGTATTTCATACTATCTTAAAGAGGTTAGAAAGATTCCTATGTTAACCCCAGAGGAAGAAGTCGAAATAACCAAGAAAGTAGCAGAGGGTGACGAAAAGGCGATAGAAAAACTTTGTAGAGCCAATTTACGTTTCGTAATCTCAGTAGCTAAAGAATATCAAGGACAAGGGGTACCATTACCAGACCTAATTAACGAGGGTAATTTTGGTCTAATCAAAGCCGCAACCAAATTTGACCACACTCGTGGTTTCAGATTTATCTCATACGCTGTTTGGTGGGTTAAGCAGGCAATACTACAATCACTTAATGATGATTCTCGTACTGTTAGATTACCAGTCAACATAACAAATCAAATCTCAAGGATTAAAAAGGAAATTGCTAAGTTTGAACAAAACAACCAAAGACCTGTTCTATCTGGTGATGTTTTGGTGGATAAGGACGGTAATGAATTGGACATGAGAGTACTTAATCACCCAACATGTGGCTCATTAAATGAAAAAATTAATGAAGATGGTGATGAAGTTATGGATGTAGTTGCAGATGACTCATTTACTAGACCAGATGAAATGGTGTTAACCGAGGATGTTTTAAAGAATGAACTAGAAAAAACCATGTCTATTCTTAACGAAAGAGAAAGAAAGATCATACAAATGTATTTTGGTATGGACGGTCATTCTATGACACTAGAACAAATCGGTGATGAGTATGACTTAACCAAAGAAAGAATTCGTCAAATCAAAGAAAAGGCTCTTCGCAAGTTGAAAAATAATTGTGAGAATCTTTTTGAATTCATACAAAAATAATCGATATGTTCTTACCAAGTGTTTTATGGACCAGATTGTTGGTATAAAATATGAACATGTTGATCACGAAGAAGCTATAACAGAATTTGTTAAGTTTTTTAATATAACACCTATAGAAAGAAAAGACAGTAGATTGTTTTTTAAAGCTAGTAATGGTGAAGAGTATCAATATGATTTACTTTGGTTTTACTTATGTAGATTCATATTGAGAGAAAATAGGTAGGAGTTATGCAAAGTCCGATGTCAAAATTTTATAGAGGTTTAAGTCCAGGTGATACCTCTGATTTAGTAACAAAAATCACAGAAAACCCCTATGGACCAATAGAGTTTAAGGGTAGGACACTTAGAATGGTAGGAACTTATAAAAAAGAAGAAAGAAATGAAAATAGTAGTGTTCACAGGCGCTGGAGTCTCAAAAGAATCTGGAATAAACACGTTTAGAGATTCTGGTGGTACCTGGGAGAAGGAAAACATTGATGAAGTAGCAACACCAGAGGGTTGGAAAGCCGACAAACAAAGGGTTTTAGATTTTTACAATAAAAGAAGAGCCCAACTTGGAGAGGTGAAACCAAATGATGCCCATAGACTTATTGCTGAACTAGAAAAGGACCATGATGTTACTGTAGTAACTCAAAATGTAGACAATCTACATGAAAGAGGTGGGTCCACAAATGTTTTACATTTACATGGTGAATTAACCAAAGTAAGGAGTACAGTAGATGAGAATTTAGTGTATGATATTGGTTATAAACCATTTGGTACTGATGATAAGTGTGAAAAAGGTTCACAATTAAGACCACATATTGTTTGGTTTGGGGAATATCCTCATAATATACTTGAGTCAGTTAAGGCATTGAAGGAATGTGATATCTTATTGGTTATTGGTACAACACTTTTCATTAGTTATACGATTGGGATGTTAAGAGCAAGTAAGGATTTACATAATCCTAATCTTGGTAATGTGGATGTGTTTTGTATCGACCCTAACCCACCTAAGGCGGAATTAGATGGAGCTTTCAATAAGAGAATAGCAACAGAAGATGGTTTAAGATGGGTTGGCACAACAACTTACATTGAGAAACCGGCAACAGAAGGCATGAAAGAATTTATAGAAAATCATCTACAGAATTTGGTAGAATCATAATTTTTTGTATATTTGTATATAGATAGTAGGTAACGATTCAGATACAAACTATTCATGGGGTGGGTAACGATTTAGATACAAACCCCATTTTTATGCATCCATATCTAAATATTCCCTACCATTAATCCACTCGTACCCATCAACATTTACAATATCGTAGAATAATTCCAAATGTGCAAGACTGTATGCGGGTTCACTAGTATACCCAGCAACACCACCACGATCATTAATCATGAACGAACTAACGCCACGATCAACTAATTCATTCCACCTACTATTAATGAAGTTTTTACCACTAACACTCTTGAATATATTCTTTTTTTCTAGAAAACTAAGTTCACGGAAATCTAGACTAGGTATAAAATAATATATTTTTTCTGTTTCTGGAGATGCTTTAACATCTTTAATCCAGTCAAAGTCCGTTTCCCTTAATATTTTTTTAATTCTATTTCTCATAGACAACCTGGTCACGACCTACTCTAAGATTATTTACGTCAGATTCCCTAAAAACTGTTTTAATAATTAATCTCCAGTAATTACCATCAACATGATCGGCTATTAGAACCATAGCTAATTCTCTGTTAGAACTTTTAATAACAAAATTAGTCTCATCATTAATATCACCATCAACAATACCTTCAGCAATTTCTCTCCTAAAAGACCTAACAAATTCTAACATTTCAGAATTAGATATATTCCTTTCCATACCTAAACCTCTTTTAGAAACATCTTTTCTTTTTTCAGCGTGTTTGGTCTTAACAACATCAAAACCGAAAGAAACCTCGATATTTGCTGATATCTGACCAATCCTCTTCTCTACTAGGAGTTGTTCCGTTATTATCTTCCTAACTAAATCTTTCATTTGTTATAAATATTTATAGAATACACTTTATAACAAAAAGAGTTAATTTTAAACTATGAAAAAAGGATTATTACCGTACATTACTCCACTATTGGCATTAGGATTAGCAGGTATTGCTGGGTTAATTTCAATACTGGGTATGTCTAAATTATTTGCTGGACAAGCAGAAATCGTAATGGTTGTTATGGCAATGATTGAAGCTGGTAAAGTAGTTGGGGCATCCATATTACATAACGAATGGAAAAACAAAGCCTATAGAGCAATAAAATTTCCACTATTATTTATGGTACTAGTAGCTATGACTATAACTAGTTTTGGTGTGTATGGATTCTTTACCGATGCTTATCAAACTACAGCTGGTGAATTATCTATAAACCAAAAAGAGATAGAATTAATAGAAAATAAGAAAAAAGTCTTTAGACTGACGATAGAAAATACCGAAACACAGATAGAGTTCAAAAACGGTCAAGCACAAAAACTTGTAGATTTACGTACACAACAAGAGGTTAGATTAGATTCTTTATTAGCAAACAATCATTGGACAAACGCTAAAAGAACCCAGGAACAGATTGAAGAAGCTAACCAAGACCTAAAGAAAATACAAGCAGATATAGATACCATGTATATGGAGGTGACCGCTTTAAATGATTCAATAGGTAAACTAGATATTCAGATATTAGAAACACAAAGTAATAGTGAGGCTTCAGCAGAATTGGGGCCACTGATTTATATTGCTAGAGTTTTTGATAAAGACATGGATGATGTGGTAAATTTTGTGATGTATTTTATAATGTTTGTATTTGACCCATTGGCCATGATATTAATTATTGTGACAAATAAACAATGGAGACGAGAAAAGGTTAAAACAACACATGATGGCATAGTGACGATACAACCATCAAATTCACCTATAGGTGACTTATTCCATAACGAAATTCAGTACCCATCAGTGGGTTATGGTTGGGAAGGTTTTAATGACTCTAAACTAAGTGGATTAGATATTGAAAAAGATGTGGAAGAAAATTATGACCCATCACTTATTGAAGAGGACACGTTGGAGGATGTTTTCGTAACACCCAAAAAAGAAGAAAAAGTGGAAACAGATACAGAAGGTGTTGACTCAGATAAAGTTATTGAAACAGAACCAAGAATGGTTAGTGAAAATTTCAAAGAACCAGAGAGAACAAAGGGTGATGATATAACAGATAGATGGAGGGACATATTGAAAAATAGAAAGAAACAAAATAGGGGTAATAATAACATTACCAGGTTGGGTGAAGAATGATAAATAAAGAATCTTATAAAATATCAGATAATAATTATCATCAGAAAGAATATGGTAAAACACAGATTGTTATAGGGCATACTGGTAGGAAAGATATGAGACACGTTAATGGTTGGCGTCATAGAAGAAATGGTAAATACAAAGGTGGTGCTGCATTTACAATAGACAAAGACGGAACAGTATACCAACACTACGACCCAAAGTATTATACCGATTTTATTGGCGTAGACCAAGATAAGTCAAATATACCAATAACGTTGGTTAATGAGGGTTGGTTTAAATTAGATAGGGTAAATAATGTGTACATAGATTGGCTAGGGCATACTTATAGTAATAAAGGCGTGTCAGTTTTCGAAAGAAACTGGAGAGGACATGAGTACTGGTCAAAATACACTGAAGAACAAATGGATTCACTTAAAAAATTAGTATTGGAACTTTGTGATCGGTTTGAAATTAAAAAGGAGTGTATTGGGCATTGTGTTTATAACGCTGACGCCGATATTTTTGATGGAATAACTTTTAGAAGTAATTATAAATCAGAATTTACTGATATTAGTCCAGCATTTGACATGGACATATTTAAGGAACTTTAAAATGGACGAAAGACAATTTTTAGATAGAATTAGAAAAATGAAAGAAAATGGTCAGAAAATCGGGTTAACCGAAATGAAGACTATTGAAGAAGATAAAAAGAAAATAATCTCTGAATGGGAAGACGCTGGTGTGTCTGATGTTCAGTTATTGGCTGAAGAAACTATTGATTTAGATGAACTAGATAACGTGGATGTCCAAAACCTTGACCCAGACGAACAAAGAGAAGAAGAGAATAATTTTAAAGATACGGTATCAAAACTGGTTAAATTCGAAAAAGTTAAAGTACACAGAGAAAATGTGGAATGGTCAGGTCACCTAATTAGAGAAAAGATAGACTGGGTATTCTCTTTAGACGATACTATTGGTTGTTATATAGATACAACTGATTTCACGCAATTAAGAGATGAAACATTAGAAACACTTAAAAAACTTAGAGGTTATTACGATGTTTGGTCTGATGAATGGAGTGGTAGACTAACGGGTACACCAAGTTCAGAAGAACCAGAAATGGAAATGCCTGGAGAAGATATCGGAATGGAAACACCTGGTGGTGAAGAATTTGGAGCTGAAGGAGGACAAGAAGGTGGAAATGAAGGTGGTGGTTTCGGGGCTCTGGAATTTTAATTAATGTTAATATGAAAAAAGAAAGGATTTTATATGGAATCATTATTGTTTTAATTTTATGGTTAATAGGTGATAAGTGGATGAGTAATAGGAGAGAGGACCGACTAAGGGAAGAAATTCAAAAAACGAATAAAATGATCGTTGAGATGGATGAAACGAAAAAAGAAAGAGACGGTCAATATGCTAAACTTGTTGATTACTTCAATAACCAAAGAGAACTTAACAATCAGTTAAGAGGTGATAACAAAGAATTATATAAGTTGCTCAAAAAACAAGACGAAAAACTTTTAATGTTGAATAAAGCATATATTTCTCTTAGGTCTGAAATAAATAATGGAAATATTACTGTTGGTGAAACAGATAGTACTGGTAAAGTAACAAGATTTGATATGTCACTCAAATATCCTAACGATGACAACCCTTTTATAAACTGGAACGGTTCTATCTTCCCGAACACAAAAACATATGATGGTAAATGGTCTTTTGGTCAATTACCATTACAAGTAGTACTTACAGAAACAGAAAGAGGGTTATGGAACTCAAGAATTGTGGGGCCAGAATGGTTAGTAGTGGATTCTATAAATGTTAATAGTTTACCACCACAAGAATTTGACAACACACCTAAACCAAGTAACTGGGGAATTTATTTAGGTGGTGGATATGTAAAAAGTTTTAACCCAAACATAAATAACGGTTTATCTATCGGTAGTGGGTTAAGGTTTAAAAACCATTCATTAATTATTAATGGGACAACAAATGGTACTGTAGGGTTTAGTTATTACTACCAATTCAATAAATTAAAGAAAAACTAATATTATGGCAGATAATCAAGTTAAAAGATTACTTAAGGAGATTGAAGAGAATAACCATAAGAAAGTGGTTGTTTATGCTTTGGATGGCTGTCCAGCGTGTATAGAATTAAAAGATAAGTTTGATCAGATTGGTCTTACATATGAAAACGTTATTATGGATGATAACGAAGAGATGTGGGACAAGTTAGCTGAGATGGGTGGTAGTGAATTTGCACCACAAGTACAGGTAGAGGGGTATCTTATAAAAGAGAATGAGTATGAAGATGTAATGGATTTAATTAGTCAAACTTTATCTAATTTATTAGAAAGAAAAATAGTGATAAAGTAATATAACTATACTTTTTTTAGACCACCCATACTTAGGGTGGTTTTTTTATGCTCTAAAACATATTTATTAATAAAATGCCTTTTGTTGGAAACTTCTAAAAACCTAATATTTACGGAAGAGGTCTTTAGACAGACTATGAATCACCTCGTCGAAGTTAATGATGTAGAAAGTGACATAGCTGATCTTACAACAAGAATTGATGATTTAACTGATGAGGTTGATGACGATATTGGTAGGATGGGTTATGTAAGACAACTTACTGCCGAATTTTTAGAACTACTAATAACATTGACTGATGAGTTAGAGATTGATAATGATGTTGAGATACCGAAATCCAAAGAATTGATGGATAAAATGATGGGTCGACAATATAGAAAAAGGTATTACATGTCTAAGTTTAGACTTTAATAAATAAAAACTAAAAACTAAAAAAATGGCTAAAAAGAAAGTACTTAGGTACACAGAAGAAGAATTTATTACTCTATTAGAGAATATCGTAAACAGAGTAAAAAAAGAACAACTTGCTGAACAAAAGAAAAGAGCGGCTAAGAAAAGAGAAATCTCTGAAAACCTAAATAGAAACAAAAACAGAAGAAACCCTAGAAGAAGATAATGAGAAACCTGATTAAAAATATCCTCAAGGAAGAATTGACTCGTTCCGATAAAGCTGAAATTAAAAAAATAGCTAGGAAAGAGTTTGAAACAATGCTCAAATCTTCCAACATAAAGGCACAAATAGAGGATATTGTTAAGAAACAACTCAAAACGGATAAACCAACCCAAAAAGAGGTCGCTAAGATCACACAAAAGGTTATTATCCAACTTTATAAAACCTTCTGGCAAAGAAGAAGCTTCTGGTCAAATAAACTAGAAAGTATTTAATTCTTAAGTGTACGGAACTGAGAAAAATATCGACCCAAATGCTGAGGTCGGAATGCGTGTCAAATTGGTTAAGATGCATGACGACCCTAATCCAGTAGATTCTGGGATGGAGGGTACCATAACTAACATAGATAGTTTAGGTACCTTACATACTGCTTGGGATAACGGTAGGACTTTAGGTTTAGTACCTGGACAAGATGAATACGTTCTATACCCATCAAAGGGTGAGACCATAACAGACTTAGATTCTGTTTTTGAGGGTAAATTGAGTTCTTTAGGAAAAGATAAAGCAGCAATTAATAAATCTATGCCCAAATCAACATTAAGAGGTAATAAATCGACAACCGCTGGCAAAAACGTCAACAAAAACTTTAAATCTAAGGTTAGAGATATTAAGGTAGAGGATGAGGTTAAAGGTGGTAAGGCTGATAAATTAACTGTAAAAGGTTTGGCTAAGAAACACGGTGTTACTGTAGATGACATAAATAAAGAACTTAAGATTGGTGTGAAGATAGAAATGGAACACACTGATGATAAAAAGTTAGCTAAAGAAATTGCTATGGACCATGTAGCTGAGTTTCCAGATTTTTATTCTAACAAAAGGTATGGTGCTATAGCATCTGAAAAAGGTTTGGAAAAAATACACGAAAATGATTCTAATAAAAATGTTAAAAGTGATGTTGAAAAGATATTAAAGACTATCAGTACCGCAAAACCAGAACATAAAGAATCGTTATATAAATTAGTTAACAACTTAAAGGCTAAGTACAGTAAAACTTACGCTGATAACGAAAAATTCAAAACGTTATTAGACAATCTTAATAATAAAATCCAATCAAAGTTTGAACTAGAAGAAACTACAGCAACAGCTGGTGGTGGAAGTACTGGTGCTTTTGTTGGACCACTAAATGGTCCAATAAAAAAAGACAATGTATATGAACCAAAGACTGAAAACAAGATTATTAAGTTTGGTGATTTATTAAGTGAGATTGTTGATACTAAAATTACTAAAATTAGAGACGCTGGAAGTGGTTATGATAAAGACCCATGGGTTGGTGGTTCTGGTGATGGATGGAAATTCAATGACGAACCAACATTTCATGAAGATGGTGAGATTGTTGATATTCTAGCTAAAATGGACATTGATTGGGAAGATTCTGATTTAACAATAACAAAAGAATCGTTATACAAATCTTTAAATAAATTAATGTCGGAGGTTGAGGGTAAAGATATACACACAAAAAAATGGAAAAGATGTGTTGAAAAGGTTAAAAAGAATTCACCAGATGTGGACCCTTATGCTGTTTGTACAGATTCAATAGGTTATGAGGGTTCCATTAAAAAACCACATAGAAGACAGGATGAGGCTGAAGAACTAGAAGAAACAACAACTTTTGGTGATGTTTGGGGGAGTAATGGACCACCAGTAACACCAACATTCGCCGCTAAAGGCAAACACATACCATCAAGTAAACCTATATGGAAGGGTGGAACAATCGTCCAAAAAATTAAGGGTGGTGGTGTGATGGTTGAAGGTTTAAATGAGATTAACAAAATTAAATACGTAAAAGGAGGTAAATTCGTTAAAATTAAAGACAAATGTGCTAAGTACAAAAACAATGAACATTGTAACCAGGGGGCTATTGATGACCCGTTAGAGTTGAGTGATACTACATTTGAAAACATATCTGAAATATCTAAGAAAACGGGGTTATCTGAAAAAGTGATATTAGAAAAGATTAAAACAAAACTAACTGAAGATAAGAGACATAAATTATCATGGAGTGATAGGTTAAAAATAAAATTAGCTGGAATAGATGAAGATCAGGTTATTTTTAACCTAAATAATGGTTTACCTATTGATTGGAAGGGTACTAAAGAAGGGTATTATCAAAAACAAGGTGAAGGTAATAAAGGATATTCTGGTAGTGATTAAATTTTACTGAAAAAAGGGATATTTATTATAAAACGACGATATCATGTCAGAAGAATTAAAGAAAATATTGCAAAAAAACCTTAAATCACTTTTCGAATCTGATTATGGGTTTGAAGATATGGAGGTAGCTTTCGGTGTGGAGCATAAAAATGATAATCTTACTGATGAAGAAAAGAATCAGTTTGGTGATATGGAAGATGCTAGTGAAGAATTAAAGGCTAATTATAACCAAGAAGACCCACACGCCCAACCAGCATTAAATAAAGTACGTAAAGATGCTAGTAAAGAGGCTACAGATTATTATAAGGATGTTGCAAATAAAATGAAAGACTACCAAAAACCAAACCAAGAGGCATCACAGTCTAGAATTGGTGAGGCTTTTGACGAACCAAAAAGAAACGTTGAGGATTCTGAGGAAGAGATGGGTCTTAAAGGTCCAACAGGAACAGGTATGGAAGGTCTTAGATATGATGACGAAGAAACAGAAAATTATAAAAACTTTGAGGAAAGAGTGGACGATCTAAATGGTGGTGATAAAGAGGGTACAACATATGGGGATATGAAAAAGGCTGGTGAAAAGTACAAAGACTACAAGTATGGTGATAAGTACGATGAGGCTGAAGATGAGTACCAAGAAACACCTAAAGTTAGAATGACAACTAAAGAAAGTATAGTTATGAAATATTCAGATGTAATTAAAGAAAATATCTTTAAAACTAAAGGTACAATAAAATCAGAAGAACAGGTCTTCAAGGTAGCTAAAAAAGTACCTGAAAGAGTAAAAATTGACGAAACAGTATTCGCTATCACAGATGGTGAGAATTATTATCGTTTAATTTGGGAAGGTGCTGAAGACGGTGAACCTGTGATAACACACCACAAAAATAAAGAAGTGGTTTCTGAAAGTATTGAAAAGATGAAGCACCTATGGAGTTTCAACGCATCTGACACTATTTCAACTAAGAAAAACATATCAGAAAACAATGAAGATGTGTTTAAGAAAATGATGAATAAAGTTAGATCAACAGATTCATTGTTCGGTGAGTCAGGTGATAAAGAATAATTAACTCTGAAAGATGTCATGGACACGAAAATAACCCTCAAATACTGGGGGTTTTTTCATGCCTAACAATATTTATATAAAAATGTTATAAACTATGTTATTAAAGAAAGGAAGTAGGGGACCTAAAGTGGTTGAACTACAAAAAGCACTAAAAGAGGTAGGTTTTTGGACTTACCCGAAAATTACAGATTATTTCGGAAGTGTAACAGAAGAAGCTGTTAAGAATTACCAGAAAGCTAAAGGTTTAGGGGTTGATGGAGTTGCAGGGGAGTCCACTCTTGGTTCTTTAGGTTTATTGGATACCGATTTATCATCAAATGGTTTTACAACTGATAATGGTCTCTTTATCGATCAACACTTCTTACCAAGGGGTGAGTATTTAGATGGGCCAGTCAATAAAGAATATTTTTTCTTACACCATACGGCTGGTTGGCATAACCCTTATAATACTATAGATATTTGGGGTAGGGATTCTATTGGTAGAATTGCGACAGAATTTGTTATAGGTGGGCCTAGTATAAAAGGTAATGATGATAAATATGATGGAACCACTGTACAAGCATTTCCAGAAGGTGGTTATGGTTGGCATCTAGGTAAAAATGGTTCACAACATATGCATGTACACTCTGTAGCTGTTGAAGTTTGTAATTTCGGTCAATTGAAAAATGGTAAGAATTACGTTAACATACCAGCACATGAAAGTCAAATAACTAGATTATCAGAACCGTTTAGAGGTTATACAGAATGGCACAAATATTCCGACAATCAAATAGAATCACTTAGGAAATTAATACTTTATGTTGCTAATAGAGACTCTATAAATGTTAGAGATGGTCTGATATCAGAAATAAGAAAGAATGGTCCATTTAAAGCATTTGAATGGAACGAGGACGCTTACTATGGTAGAGTTAAAGGTATGTGGACACATACGAACACTATGAAAGGTAAGATGGATTTATTCCCACAACAAGAATTAGTGGACATGCTTTTATCAATATAAAGTTTAATATTTTTAGTTAATGATTAGAATTGTTTTATGGGAAGACTAAAAAATATACAAAAAGCGATCGATTTTATCGAATACATTTCAAAACCCATGGATAAAGACGATATAGTATTAATGTATAAAGTTAATAATGTAACACCAGAAAAAACTGAATTATACCTGGATTTTATTCATGGTATATTTGATCTGGTTACTACTACATATTTAGGTGATGACGTTATGTTTGAGGAAGACATAGAAAATCACTTCAAGTGGTGTTGGGGTAAAAACATTGATAACTTTAAGAAAGAGAAATTGTATTTCCTTGATGATGAGGACCTATACAATTACTTCCATACATTATTTATAGAGTCTTTTTATAATGAAGACAATAAAACTGAAAGTAACATAAATCAGTTATTAGAGTTCTGGTCAGACATATTTAAATACAATTTTACAAAAACAATGTCTGAACTAGAAGCGTTCTTAGATTTATATAAAATTTTCAACACTACTTTATATGTATAGGGTTTAGTTTTACCCGAAAACGGTTATTATTGTCTTAAATTAAGGTTTTATGAGTGCGAAATACATAGAAATTATTAGGAATTCATTAATGGAAGATGTTGTTGTTGCTGAAGATGAACTAAAGAGACATCTTCTAGACAAAGATACTAAACCTAAGAAAAGAATTAAGAACATTAAAAAAGCAATTGAAGCCCACAAAGGGGCTACATTAAATCTTACTTTTTGGGAAGATTATGTACAAAAAAACATTGTCACACCAGAAAGTAGAATAACAAATAATCCTGATGAAGGAAACGAAAAAACATAGTAAAATGGGAGAAGATAAAGTAACACAGTTTGAATCTCTACTAGAATCATTTAAAGAAGATTATAATAAATTCATGGATAAGGGTAACAAAACAGCCGGAACTAGAGCTAGAAAGGCCCTACAAGAGATTCGTAACCTAGCTAAAGAAACTCGTGACGAAATTAGTCAAACAAGAAGAGAGAGAGAAATGGTAGCTTAATATGGGCGAACTTTTATTAAATAAAATACTTTTCATCACATTCATTATGTGCTCATTAAATATTGGTGTGCATCTTTATGAAGTGGTTAGAAGGGTGAGACAGGAAGAGCCTGAGAGATATATCTTAACTAAAAGACAAAAAATCTTTTTGGCCCTTTCAATCTCTTTCATCATCACATCATTATTTACTGGAATAACATTATGATACAAGAACGTTTTAATAAATTATCACCATATATAACAGGTTTAAAGTTGGTTGAGAAATACAATGTAATTGAATCCTCTTTAAAGAGAACCTGGAATATACAAACAAATGATAACATCAAGCATCAAAAAACAGACAAAGGTGATTGGTTTTTTAGTGAAACACTAACTTTTGATGAAATGTTGGATTGGTTGGAACATGATGTTATTAGTTATAACCTTGAAATTGAGGAAAAAGAACGACTATTAAAAACTAAAATTGAAGAATTAAAAGAAGTTTTTGAAAATAGTAGTTTGGATGAACTCAATGAGTTACAGTTTACTAAAGATGGTGATGTGTTGAAATTATACACAGATAAAAATAAGGAAAAAAGTAATGGGGTTACCGAAGAATTACCAAAAACAGAATAGACAACTTAGTAAAAGATTTGAGTCACTGAAAGACCTTAATTATTATAAGGTTAAGTATGAATTTAGATTCACTAAGGATTTTAGAGAGAATCAAATAGAGACCTATGATTGGGGTACTTATGATAGTGAGTGGGGTGTCCCACAATCTAGCGATAAAGACTCAAAATACAGTAAAACTAAAAGATTTAGTGCTTTTAGTGATGAACAGGCTGAGAATAAAATTGTAGAGTGGTTAGATTCACAAGTAGAAAAGAATATTATAAGTGAATATAACATTATATCTACTGATAAACAAAACTTTTACGATGTCCTGGAAGAAAAGGGATTATTATTTTTAGTTAACCAACAGTAATATGTCGTTATTATTAGTAATATTAGTAACATATGGAATCTCAAATATTGTTATATGGGGTTCTATATTTGAAGGTTTTAGATCATTCTGGGATAGAGTGAGTCCTAAATTTTTTGGTAAACTTTTTAGTTGTATGATTTGTTTACCTACCTGGGTTGGTTTTCTCATCTCTGGTGGAGCACATATAACAGGTCTATTACAATTTTCACCTTTCGCTAGTGCTGGGTTAGATATAATACCAATAGCAATATTCTTAGATGGATGTTTACTATCTGGAACAACGTGGATAATAAATACCCTACAAGAGTATTACGAAAAAAGTAATTAAATAGAATGGGGGGTTATACAACCCCCTTTTTTATGCATATTTATAGATATGAAAGAAGCAGTAGGAATAGTAATAATAGCTAGAGACACTAATAGATTTTTACTTTTACACAGATCAACACAACCTATAGTTTGGTCAGTACTTTCTGGTACAATGGAAGAGGGTGAAGACCCACTAGAAACATTAAAAAGAGAAATAAAAGAGGAAATCAGAATAAACCCAAGTAAAATCGACGGTATTAAGGAGTTAGGTTCTGAAAATTTCGATAAAACACTATTCCATATATTTGTTGGGTTTGTAGATAAAGAATTTGAAATAACTAACCTTAAGTTAAATGAAAATGATGAGTATGGCTGGTTTGATGAAGAGACACTACCTAAACCAATACATAAAAGGTGGCCATACACTTTCCAACAAATTAAACCTATATTAAACTTAAGGAAGGAAATAAAAAAAGGTTTTAATGATTTGTTAAATGGATGAGATAAATTTAGAAATAGAAAACGAAAAAAGGAAAATCAAACAACAAGAACTTGTCACCCAAGTTAAGAAAGAAAAGTTCATTAAGGAAGTTAAAAACGGTTTAGGTGAAGTCATTAAAAACGAATTAAACACCGTTCATAAGAAACCAAACTTCTTCCAACGACTAAAAGGGGTTTTATTTAAATGACAAAATTAGAAGAATATATAAATTTTGCTCACACACTTGTAGATATGGATGAGGTTAAAAAGGGTAAGTTTCCATTACCTAAAGAGATCGTGTTCCAATTAAATAAGATAGAACACGCCGCATTACAAACACAAGTACATGATGCTAAAGATTTGAAAAGAGATGAATTCGAACACCAAGAAGAATTCACTGTATCAGTATTAGGTATAGATTTTAAATTTATCGAAAGTAAATAATGGGGTTAAAGAGTAGTTTTGGTGATGGTGTTGAAGCTGGTGTAGATGAAGTGGGTAGAGGTGCGCTAGCTGGCCCAGTTGTTGCTGCGGCAGTAATTTTACCCAAAGATTTTGAATCAGATATTATTAAAGACTCTAAAAAGTTAACAGAAAAGAAAAGAAGGTTAGCTTTTGATGAGATAATGGAAAATGCAATTGACTGGTCAGTTTCTTTTGTAGAACCATCCCATATAGATAGAATAAACATACAAAAGGCCACATTTAAGGCAATGCACGATTCTATCGGTAGACTTAAAGTTAAACCAGAACTTCTATTGGTAGATGGTAATATATTTGATGGTTATGAAAACATTCCACATAATTGTATTATCAAAGGAGATGATAAATACTTGTCGATAGCTGCAGCATCTGTTGTGGCTAAAGTAATTAGAGATGAATACATGGAAGAAATATCTAAAAAGTACCCGAACTATAAGTGGGATAGTAACAAGGGATATGGTTCCGTAAAACACAGAGAAACAATAAAAAAAGAGGGTATTACAGAACACCATAGAAAGACCTTCTTGAACAATATTTTAAAGTCATAAGATATTTATTAAAAAAGCTATTATATGATAGAAGACCTGAAATATTACTTATTAGTTATGAGAGTAAGGTTAGACGGTACAGAGGATAAAGATTTATTAATGACAGAAATTTCAGCATTAGCTGTGAAAAATTGGGTAGATAGGGATGACGGCAATCCAGACTTAACCGACGAACAATATTCTAAAGCCGTAAGAAGAGTTATAGCAAGAAAGGGTTTAAGAGGTAATTAGATTAACGACTACTTTTTCTATATAATCGATTATAACTTACACCAGTCCTCTCATGTATCTTTTTGTACCAAACCTTTCTTTCTGGTTTACCTACAGTACCAAAAAATATCACATGACCAATGTTATTATCAAAACAATACTTTCTAATATGATTGTACAATCTAGTAGCTTCATCCGTATCCTTACAAGTTATCATATGTAATGATATACCCTCAATAACAACCTTATTATTTATAATAACAACTTGTTTTGGGTTATTTTCTTTTAGATTTAATTTTAAAACGTGGTCAATAACTTCTTTAGCAGTCAATTTCCTATTAGCCCCAGTAACATTGAACTGTTCTTCTATTTGATAGTCCAACTTATCAATTATTACCCATCTTTTATCATCGACGTTTTCCTCAACAAGTTTACCATATTTGTTCCTGATCAAACGATCTTCATCACCCTCATCACGTTCTTTCAATAAAAGCACTTCATATTCAACTTTTATTAATTTCTTATCACGGTAAACCTGTTTCTTTGGGAAAGTAACGTTTTCAGATTTAATCCTCTCAAATCTGTATAACGCATCATGTTCCCTAGTGTAGTTGTATAGGACTTTTACCTTTTTTCTATTTTCAGTTAAAACAATTTGATACATATAACAATTATAAATAGATTTGTTTACAAAAACAATCCACACATTAATATTAAACATATGAAACAATATTATGAAGCCCTTGGGGTAAAAGAAGGAGCAACAAAAGAGGAAATTAAGAAGGCTTATAGGAAATTAGCCATGAAATACCACCCCGATAAGAACCCAGATGACAAAGAGGCTGAAAATAAGTTCAAAGAAATCAATGAAGCGTATGCTGTATTAAGTGGTAAACAAAAACCAAAACAACAACAACCCACAGGTTTTAGTGGTGGTCGTCCAGGTTTTACCAGAAAGGGTAGAACAATTGAGATGACTATTACAATACCACTAGAATTAGCTTTTCATGGTGGAAAAAAACAAGTAACATATGATATTCATGACAAGTGCCCTACTTGTAATGGTATTGGTGGTCAAGAACCCAGTAAATGTAATCAATGTGGTGGTTCTGGTATGTTAATGCAAGGACCTTTTATGTTTATGTGTAATAATTGCCAAGGTTCTGGACATTTATTTACAAAACCTTGTGGCACTTGTCACACAACTGGTAAGGTGGTGTCTAAAAAAACCATAGAACTTAACATAGATAAAGGTACTACTGATAGGACACTTATTATGGGTAATGGTGTGGGTAATTACACCCAAGGTGGTACACACGGTGATGTATTGTTTATTATATTAATAGAAAAACACCCTATCTATGAAATTTCAGGTTTAAACTTAAAAAGAAAGGTAAACATACCAGTGTTAGATATTATGTTGGGTGTTGATAATTTTGAGTTTGACACTTTAGATGGTAGAGTTAAAATAAACATACCTAAACTATGTGAACCAACAAGAACATTTAGACTACGTGGTAAGGGGTTTGAAGACAGTGGTACAGGTATTACTGGTGATTTATACGTGACATTAAACCCAACCCTACCAAAAGAGTTAGCTCCAGAAGAAGAACAATTAATAAGACAATTAAAAGAAACAACAAACTTCGAGAAATTAGAAGAATAACCTGATATTTATATAAAAATGGTTATTAATGTATAAAAAGAAAGACCTTTTAAATGAGATAGCAGGAGTACCAAAATCAATTGAAGATTTAGTGGATGCGTATTATTCTGTAGTAATACACAATATAGATGAAACACTAAGGGTTGGTTGTGAAATTGAATATAGAGAATCTGGATTAGTTGGTGTTGAGGGTGAACATGAAATCGCTATTGTGAATTGTGAATATGAGGGTAATGAAATCATGAATATGTTAAGTAAAGCCACTAATTTTTCAGAAGTAAACGACTTTATAAAATCCAATCTCTTTAAAACATTACCACTTTGGAGGCCATATATGATTATTGAGGCCACACTTGTACCATTAGAATATTTTGAAAGTGAGTTAAATGATGGTCATAGAAATACTATTGGAGCCGCATTCAGAACACATTATCTGGACACCAAGTTAAAAACAATAGGTAAGATGCCAATAGTTACCGACACAGGATTTATTTTCAGTCCAATCTTACCACTGACGTTAAATGGTCATGGTTTAACTGACGAATATAGAGGTTTTTTAGAGAAACAACTAAAACCAGTGATTGCTCACGAACTACTACACGCATACCAAGCATTTAAACAGTTAGAGGGTGGTGGTGAGGCACATTTTGGTCGAGAAACCATGCTTAACGCTATGACTCAAAACCCTAACATGAAATTTGACTATTATAACGATTGGAATGAATTCACTAGATTAGTTTATTTACATCTTAGTTTTGAAATAAATGCTAGGGTAAATGAGTTGTATTATAGAATGAAGGGGGCAAACGTAAAAACTAAAGAAGAATTTTTACATATATTAAAAAAATCTGATACTTGGAAAGAAGTTAAAGCTTTAGAAGAGTTTGATGCCAAACAATTCATGAGAGATTTTGAAATACCAGAATTTAACGAAGACCCAATCTCTAAAATAATAGGTAAATCACTATATAGTATGAAGGCTGGAAAACTGGGGTTAGAAGATGTTAGTAACAGAGAAGAAACTTTGAAGAGTATAATTAAATTATGGGATTATATTCTACAAGGTGGTTCTTATGTTATGAAGGAAAAACACGGGATAGATATACCAATGGATGAGGTACCTGAAAGTGCTAAAAAAGACCCATATCTATTTTTTAAGTTTTTCGAGAAAAGATTCCACAAAAAGGCTAAAAAGTTTAAAAGAAAGTTATATAAATTAGCTTCAATAGTTGTAGACCAAGAGGAACCAGTAAAAACAGAATCTATTAAAAAAAAGACCTATTAAATGAGGTTGCCGGAGTACCAAAAGGGATTAATAAGTGGGCTCAGGTGTTTGCTGAACTTATAGCTTTAGCTTCATTAGATAAGAAAACGTGGCATAAAGGTAAAAAGGATGGTACAGAATTTAAGACATATAAGTTGACAGACAACGTTGTACAAAAATTTATAACAAAACAATTTAACATCGAACCAACCGAGGGAGGTTTAGAATTTGCTAAAAATGAGGACTTCCAAAAATTGCCGTTATGGTTACCAGAAATTAGTATTAATTATTATAAAATAGACGATGCTGTTTGGGATAAACTTACTAATGTGCCAGAAAAAGATATTTACGTAAACGCTTATTATGATACTGAATTGAGTGCCCAAATTTATTCACCGTGGGAAGAAGTGCCAGAGGCAAAATTATTTACTGAGACTATATTTAATTTCGATATTTTCTTTAAATCTAGTAAACTAAATAACCTTGAGGGTGTGTCTATATTTTTTAAGGAAGGTTATGGTGTTGCTTCACACGAATTAACACATGCATACCAGGATTACCAAGAAGGATTATCTACTGGTAAGGTAACTGGGAAAGATTGGAGGTATGGTAAAGAAAATGCTTTAAATTGGATAGATAGTAACATGAAAAATATATCCAAGTCGAAAGACTGGGAAGAATTCACTAATTTAGTTTATTTACACCTTTCGTTTGAAATAAATGCTAGAGTATCTGAACTTTATCATAGAGCAGCGGCTGAAGGAATTACAGATCGTAAAGATTTCATTGAGTTCATGAAAAAAAGTGATGTATATAAACAGGCTAATATGTTACTTAATTTTGACGCTGAAGATTTTGTAAAAAACTTTAAATCACCAATACATGACGTAATGCCGTTAGCTGACAGGATTGGCATGGAAAGTAGTTATGATGAGGAAAATTCATTTTTTAAGAATTTATTATCTACTTATGGTGATTTTGGTAAATTCGTACTTTATTTTTCAAATCCTATAAGGTATTGGAAGAAATTAAAGTTAATGGCTTCTTCTAAGGATACAAAATCAAAACATATGATGAAGGAGTTTATTAATTATTGGAGTGTTTTAGTGGACTCATTCGAACCAAGTTTTAGTCAACATTACGAACATGTACCTAAGATGGAACCAGTACCACAGGCAGCAAAAGAAGACCCTATGGTATTTTTTAAGTTTTGGGAAAAAAGGTTTCATGAAAGAGGCGAAGACTTTAAAAGAAGAGTACATAAATTAGTTGCACACTATGAAAAAAGGGACCCATTAGCTAATAAACTACAAAAAGAAGAAAAATATAGTGATATATTTAAAGGATTAGAAAGTGATGAATCAGATGAAACGGGTTTAGGGTGGATTAAAGAAATTCCAGACCAAAGTGAAGAGTATAAAAGAAGTTTAGCCTTACTTGAGGAGATATTTAAAGACACTGATTTTGAAGTTAAGTATAATAGTAGAGTATCTTATACACAATTAGGGGATGTATGGAAAAATGGTGAACAATATTCTAGTTTTAAATTACGTGAATACCCTATAAATTGGTTGAGAACCGCAGGTAAAGACTATAATCAAGCTGAGGTTATATGTGGTAAGGATTGTGATTTAACTTTAGTACAAAAAGAAATTTACAACACAATAGCTAACTATATCAATAATAACGGTTTGGGAGCGATACCATATGGGTCAATGAGACCTAAACAATATAAACTAATAGAATCATAGGACTTTGACTGGATTAGGGACATCAAACCCAAACTATGAACAACACGTCACCGATTTAATAGGAATAAAGAATTTTAAAAAATTATTGAAACCAGCTGTTAAAAGATATGGTAACGACCCTTGGTGGGAGTTTGTACCAAATTATTAAAATAATTGAAAAATAATTTGACAAGTACAGAACTTTTACTATATTTGTAGAGTATTTAAAAGAAATAACAAGAAAAAATTAAGTAAAAATGAACATTTCAATCAACATAAGAGAAAGAGAGGAAAGAGAACCTAACTTCACTGAGTTGGCTGGAATTGTATTGTCTTAACTTTAATAAAGATTTATATGGAAACCCAACTCGTAACTGAGTTGGGTTTTTTGTTTTTGCTCGGTTCGTCTATCGGCTAGGACTCCAGGTTTTCATCCTGGCAAGAGGGGTTCGATTCCCCTACCGAGTACTACATAGCCCCATCGTCTAGTGGTTTAGGATAGCGGTTTTTCACATCGCCGACACGGGTTCGAATCCCGTTGGGGTCACTAAGATTTATAAAATGCACCCGTAGCTCAGCTGGATAGAGCATCAGTCTTCTAAACTGAGGGTCCTAGGTTCGAATCCTAGCGGGTGTACAACGAGAGGTTTATGGTTAGAGCTCCTCTGTAACTAGGTGAAAATAAAGCCTTACCTGACAGTCGGGAAAAGACCGACCTATTTGGTCCTATGGTGTAAGGGATAGCACAAGAGTTTTCTAAACTTTTAGTCAGGGTTCGAATCCTTGTAGGACTACAATTATTTAAAAATATTACTTACTGTTAAAAGAAAAGTTATGAACAAAAACGAGGTAAAGAAGGATTTGTACAAATCAAGGGTGATGGCTGAGTTCAGTCACTATACAGCCGGGAATTTGTACTACAACGTAAAAGTGGGGTTGGATATATACCAATTCCCAATAGCAACAGTAGAAACTGACAATAGTGGTGGTGGTTCACTATCAAACATGGGTGAAATGAGACTATCATCAGACCTTGGTACCACTAGTTTCGGTAGAGAAGTAAAAGGTTCGTCATTAATCAGATGGATTGATATGGCCATCGACAACAACGAATTCATAATGGTCGAACCAGCAGTAGCACCAATTTAAATAGGCTCCTTAGTTCAATGGATAGAACGTTAGTTTCCTAAACTAAAAATACAAGTTCGAATCTTGTAGGGGTCACAAAAACTAACAAAAATGAAAAAGGTAGGCAAAATAGGTGTTGATTGGGTTTTAGACGCAATTAGTTTATATAAGGATAAAATACCATCAAGAGGAGCAATTGTATCACATAATGGTGGTGTGAGTAAGCTTGGTACTAAAATACCGGCGGGATTATATATCTATGATTCCCCAGAAAAAGATGACGGTAAAAATGATTGTGATGACTGGGTCAGTTGTTATATCACCAAAAAAGTTAATTCTGGATTCCATTTTTATGTTGATATTAAGGATTTATCGTTTGTAATGTCAAAAGATGACGCAAAAAAATATAATTTTGATGTCAATAGTACTTTACATTAAGTCATAATATTATGAAATTTGAGTAAATCATTTATAAAAAAAAGAAATTATGGCAATTAAAGAAGGAAGTAAAGTAAAGGTACATTATACAGGTAAACACGAAGATGGGTCAGTATTCGATTCTTCTGAAGGTAGAGAACCATTAGAACTTACAGTGGGTCAGGATAATCTAATTCCTGGATTTGTAGCTGGACTAATGGGAATGAATGAAGGTGAAGAAAAAACTATTGAGATCGAACCAGATCAAGCATATGGTGATGTTAGGGAAGACCTAATGACTGAGGTAGACAAATCACAACTACCAGAAGGAACCAAAGAAGGACAAATCTTACAAGCAGAAACAAACGCTGGACCAATGACGGTTACAGTTAAGGAATTTAAAGGTGATAAAGCAGTTATTGACGCTAATCATCCTTTGGCTGGTAAGAAACTTATTTTTGACCTGAAAGCTGTTGAGGTAGCTTAACTATTTTAGGTGGCGTGTTGGAAATCCGATAGGTAATTCTGTCGGATTTTTTTATCTTATTATGGAAAAAGACTTAAAGAAAATATATCATGAATTGTTGGTTCTATATTTTGATGTTGATGATTTATTAATAGATAAAGAACATATCAAAAAAGAACTTAATAGAATCATAAAATTAATTGAAGAATCCGAGTGAATTACTCGGATTTTTTTATATTTATAAGTATGAATATCCGTAAAATCATACGAGAAGAGGCAGATGGCCTTGATTGGGTTAAAAACGTTTCAAGTGACCCACAACCATGGGAACATAGAGCTAAAGTAAAATTCTCTGTATTATTTGACTCTTATTTTAAAGACGATCTTGAAGATGATTATGTTATTGATATGTTAGATTCTTTTGAGGATGAGGGTTATATTAACGTGACTAATAGAAATGAGGAAAGTGAAATTAAAGAATGGACTTGGGTGGAGGAGCCAGATTTATGGAATTGGGAAAATAGGGAGACATTAGACTACTTAAATAATGATGAGTGGGAACATCATCATCATGAAGTGGTGGATTATGAGTTAGAGTATGGTCAAACTAATGAAATAGCTATTTTTAAAAGAAAATCAGACGGTAGATTTTTTGGGTATAGGTATACATATGGTTACCATAGTGGTATTGAGGATGTAGATAGTGAATTAACAGAAGTTTTTCCTAAAAAAGTAACAGTTACACAATGGGTATGAAACAAGAACAAACATTTAAAATGGGTAAGAATTGGCTTAAGTATTTTCTTGACGATAAGAAAAAGGGTCAAGGATGGAAATCTGAAGAAACAGGTGATGGTAATATAATCGTATTTAAACCAAACGGTACCCCATTTGCCTTATTTGAACCTGAAACAGGTTTAGTACATACAACCGCTAACATAATGAAAGTTCAGTGGTAATTTGTTTTATTTAAAAACTTTTATTAAGTTTAAACCATGAAAAAGTTTAAGCTTAAAAAAGGTGATCTAATTAAAACCACCAGTAACAAAGAACACAAACTACTTCTTAAAACCCTTAAACAAGAGGGTTTCAAAATTTATAGGACTACCTGGGTAGATAGGTACGATGATTGTATTGATGGTTACAATCTAATTTATTTTAATGGTAAAAAATTTGAGTCTTTCCATAAAGAAGACTTAACTGGAATGCTTAGAAATAAAGTCAAAAGAAAGTTTAAAGCCAAAAAAGTTATAGCATCTTTTAGAACTAGTTATCACGATTGTAAATTAACACACTTATTTATATAATGGATAAAGATAATAAACTAGAAACTACTGTAAGGGTAGATGACAAAAAAGAATATGGTTGGTTTGAAATTTATGACCTGGAAACGGGTGGCCAAGAGTATTACGTTGAGGGCGGCCTTTGGTTTGAGGGCAAGAATTTAATCGACTATGATGGTGTAACTGTTTTACCAGAATCAGTAGAAAAATCATTAAAAACTTTAGGTTATGTTACAGAAGCTTAAAAAAACAGTACCATATGTGCCTATAGTAGGTGGTATAATATTATCTTTAGAATTCTCTTTTATGATGGATTCTGATAGAGAATTATTTATGGATACCATAGAAAATCCTAAATTACTTGGGTTTTATCAAGGAGTTGTGACTGGACTGTTAACCATAGTTACTATTATTAATTTTTAAATAAAAATATATGAAAGATAAGTTTTATTGTTTGGTTATGTTTCCATATCCTTCGGGGAATGGACTACATGTAGGACATTATTATAATTATGCGTTGGTAGATTCGTACGCAAGATGGAAAAGATATAAAGGCGTTAAAGTATTCCAACCATTTGGGTATGACTCTTTTGGTCTACCAGCAGAAATGTATGCAGAGAAAGTAGGTAGAGAACCCTCTGATGTTACATACGAAAACATCAACAACTTTAGGAAACAAATGGACATGATGAATACTAAGTATGAAGAAAGACTTATAACATCTGACCCATCTTATTATAAGTGGACACAATGGTTGTTTACTAAACTAAAGGAACATGGTTTGGCTTATAAAGCAAAGGCACCAGTAAATTGGGACCCAGTATTGAAAACTGTGTTGGCTAATGAACAAGTACAAGACGGTATTTCAAAGAGAAGTGGAGCAAGGGTAGAGGAAAGGGAAATGGAACAATGGTTCTTTAAGATTACTGATTATAAAGACAGATTGATCAAAAATTTGGACACACTAGATTATCCTAAATCTACAAAAGCACAACAAAGACATTGGTTGGAAAAATTAAATGACTGGTGTGTATCTAGACAAAGAAAATGGGGCTGTCCTATACCTGTTGAGGGTGAAACTGATACTTTGGACACATTTGTTTGTTCATCATTTTATTACCTAAGATACCTAGACCCACATAACGAAGAAGAATTGGTTGACCCTAAAAAATACAAACAAGTTGATTTGTATGTTGGTGGTAATGAACACGCATGTATGCATCTTATCTACGCTAGATTCATTCATATGTTTCTACACGATATTGGGGTCGTGTCAGAAGAGGAGCCATTTAAGAAATTGGTACATCAAGGAATGATCACAATGGATGGTGAGAAAATGTCAAAATCTAAAGGCAATGTAGCTAACCCAAGTGACTATGACCAAGATGAAATAAGGTTATATTTGATGTTCATCGGTCATTATTTTGATGGTGGTGACTGGGATGATTCAAAAATTAAGGGTATTACAAGATTTGTTAATAGACTAAGGAGATGGTTGGAAAATTCTTCGGAAAATGGTGAGACACTACCATTGGATGATTTCATTGGTAAAATCGATGGATATACCGAATCATTCAAATTTAACAAGGTTTTGAGTACTTTTATGGAGTTTTATAATAAAAATAAAAAGAAGGAAATTAGTAAGGAAACGGCTAAAAATTTGTATAACATATTTAGTTGTTTTGCACCTGGATTTGAGTACAAATCTTAATTTTTTTCAAAAAAATAAGGGTTAGCCCCTTGACAGGAAGTAATAATGTACATATAATTAATTTCTCAATTACGAAATAATAACAAACAAAAATCAAGTTATGTCAAATTTCACAAACGCTATACAAACTGAAGACGCTAAGACCGAAAATGGTATGGTAACCAACACATCAACACTTAATGATTGTGTTAATCTTTTCTTTACCATTGGAGCAATGCGTGGAAAGGAAGTAGAGAGATTGTTATCTAACTTCTCTAAGGCGTTTGTTGAAGACCCAAGAACAGCTATGAGAATACTTTTCTGGGTAAGAGATGTCAGAGGTGGTGCTGGTGAAAGACAAATCTTTAGAGATATTATGTCATACCTGGCAGCAAAAAATCCTGAAGCTATCAGAGTTAATTTGGATTTGATTCCAGAGTATGGTAGATGGGATGATTTACACTCATNNTCACTAGAAAAAGATGTTATCAACCTTCTAGTACGTGCTTTAGAGGACAATGACTCATTATGTGCGAAGTGGATGCCACGTAAAGGTGTCGTCTTCAACAAAGTTCGTAGAGCAATGGGTGTAACACCTAAGACATTAAGAAAGAAGGTTGTTGAACTTTCTAAGACAGTAGAACAGAAAATGTGTTCAGGTAACTGGAATGATATCGAATACGATAAACTACCATCACTAGCAATGTCTAGATATGGTAAAGCATTTGGTAGAAATGACCAAGAAAGATTCGGTGAATTCATCCAGGCTCTTCAAAACGGAGAGACAAAAATTAACGCAGGAGCTGTATACCCATACGACATCACTAAAAACTTAAAAATGGGTGATGATTCATTAGCGACAGAACAATGGAAAGCACTACCAAACTACATGGAAGGTTCTGAGGAACTAATCCTACCAGTTGTAGATGTTTCTGGTTCTATGAATGTTTCAGCTGGTAACAATAAAAATGTTACATGTATGGATGTGGCAATTTCATTGGGTATGTACATTTCAGAAAGAAATGAAGGAGCATTTAAAGATATGTTTATCACATTCTCCTCAAAACCTAAAGTTCAAAAGTTGAAGGGTAATCTAAAAGATAGATTCCAACAACTAAGAAGGGCTGAGTGGGGTATGAGTACTAACATTGAAGCAACCTTTAAGTTAATACTAGACCAAGCTGTTAGACATAACATTCCACAAGATGAGATGCCATCTAAGGTTCTTATTTTGTCTGACATGGAGTTCAACCAAGCTACTCGTTCATCAGGATACTCTTGGAGAAACGATGTACAACATGAGTGGAACCCAACAGCATTCCAAATGATTGATCAAATGTACGCTGAAAAGGGGTACGTAAGACCAAATATTATATTTTGGAATATTAACTCTAGGGGAGATAACTTCCCAGTAAGGTTTGATGATTCAGGAACCGCTTTGGTTTCAGGATTCTCACCTTCACTCATGAAATCATTACTAGGTAATGAGGACATGACACCAGTATCTATTATGAAGAAAACCATTGATTCAGAAAGATACGAACCTGTAACGGTTTAAATTATTGGGTGAATGTGAACCCCGTAGGGGTAAGAGCATTGGCTTTACAACGTCCTGGTTCATGGAGCGACTGGTCACCCAAAAGAATAATGACGGAACAAAGAATGAATTCGGCAAAGTAAAACTTTGATCAATTCTATAAGCGAGGGTCGTTTTGGTGTTTTCGACTTAAAACAAAAAGCAACCAAGCATTCTGTCCGTCATAATATTAAATCGGTGCGTTGGGTACGACAAACGAGTCTATAAGACCCACAAACGAATGGTTACAGCAACTTAATTCCTATACGAATCAAGTCGCAGGGTTTTAGTCTCACTTTACCCAAAATGTTATAAAGTGAGTGACCGTGGTACGTCATTAAAAAATACCCTTGTTTACCCCAAGTGAAAAAGGTAGTTGGTTTGTCACAATTAAAACAAGGGCACCCAATGGAGACTGGGATATCAAACTCGCCGTGTGGTACAGGCTACACGTTAATTCAACACCTGAACCACCATTCCGGCACCAAAAAATTAAGGGAGATTAATTCTCCCTTTTTTTATGCTATACTTTTACTTCATCATATTTATATTAAAATGATGGAACCTAAAAAAGTTTTAAAAGTACATATGTTAGAAGAACCCTTTATAGCCACACTACGTGGTGAACAGTTCTTAGAGTCGGGTTATATCTTCGCCCCCTATATCCCCAAATTTGAAACACCAGAACCAGTTGAGGATTTTAGATCAGAACATTCCATTATGAGTAGATACGCGGAAAAAACCGTCAATAACCGTTTTTACGGAACAATTAGTGTGAATGAATTGAATGGAACTGAATAAAAAAATAGTGGGGTTTGATTTTGAAAGACCTAAAGTTAAACCAGTTAGTTTAATATTAAATACTGTTAGTGTTAATGCAGCCGTTAGACCACTACGTGTAACATGGTCTCCAGAGTTAACACAAGATTTGGAGGCTTACCACAATATTGATGTAGAAGCTGAACTAACAACTTTTCTTTCGGAACAAGTTGGCCAAGAAATAGATAGACTAATCATGAACGGACTAATAGGTACACCACAACCAAATGAAAATAGAAGAACATACGAAGCAGTAGGGTTTGATAGATTTTTCACTGATCATGTAACGGTACCTGGTTTAATTAACGTTTGTAGACACCACGCTAATTCAGATATTATAAAATATAGAATAAAACAATTTAATTTTGTTAAACCATTTTCTATGGTTAATTTACCCAGAGTGGCTAGAGTCTTTAGTTAATCCCCCATTCGCCAGTTTCTCTATCAATGAATAGTATTAAGGTTGATGTGTTAATATCTGCATAATCACCACCATAACATGTTGCTGAAAACCTTATTTTAATACCCTCAGTCCACCTACCTTTATGCCACCATTCATCATCAATTTCTACACTATTAATTTTATGGGTAACACTATCACAACCAGCCCAACTCTTCCACGAAGAAATATCCGATTCAAAAGCTTTAGTAATAATTTTTTTCTCATCATCAGTTATTTGGTCTAAAATATCCTTTGGGATATCACTCCATGGGTCTAAATTCGGTTGTGTAATCCAATCTAATTCAGATTCCCTTAACACTTTTTTGATTAGATTTCTCATTACTACTTTATTGTTGTAATAACTTCTGGGAAAAGAACACCAATGTTGTCGGTATCTTTATTTTCATATGGTACTATAGTTAATACGTGTCTAATGGCATTTAATCCAGACAATCTTTTGTCATTAGAATCAACAACAGTCCATGGGGCATATTCAGTAGAAGTTTCTCTGAAAGTTTTTTCCTTGTATTCAGTATATTTGTCCCACATTTCTTGTGCTCTAGCATCATTGGGACTAAATTTCCAATACTTAAGTGGACTACTTTGTCTAATTTGAAATCTTTTTAATTGGGTTTCTTTAGTAATAGAGAACCAAAATTTAATCAAATAATTATGGTTAGATAACCATTTTTCAAAAGAATTTACGTGTTTCATGAAGTGTTTATATTCTTCTTCAGTAGAATAACCCATAACAGGTTCAACAACCGCCCTATTGTACCATGACCTATCAAAAAACATTATTTTACCAGGTTCAATATCTTGTGCATATCTAGTAAACCAGTTTTCTCTCTCTTCTTCTGTAGGAATACCTTTAACAACCACTTTATAATATCTTGGGTCTAGATATTGGGTGAATTTTCTTATTGTAGAACCTTTTCCAGCTGTATCCCTACCTTCAAATAATATAACAACAGATGCATCAGTTCTTTTTAACCATTCCTGCATCTTAAGTAGTTCTATTTGTAACGCTCTAAGTTCTTTTAGAAATTGTCTTCTAGAGAGTATAGAAGTTTCTTCTTCTGGTTCTACAACTTCTTCACCAGGTAGCACTTCTTCATAACCTTCTCTAACTTCTAATGATTTTAATACCTTATTAAGATATTTTATCAAATTAGTTTCCTTATTACCACTTCTAAATAGAACGTTTGAGATTGTTCTACTAAATGTTTCATAATTTAATAAATCAGAGTTTTCTGAATAGTGAATAATGTCAAGTAGTGATTCTATTTTCTCAGTATATAGACCCTCATCCACTAAAAAGTTTCTAATGTCGTTTATATGTTGGTTTCTTTCGTTTTCACTTTCTCTCCTCTTACCAAATAAAGAGTTTAATAAACGCTTAAAAAAATTCTCATTAATGGGTTCTTTATTGGTGCCACCCATAATTTTTTGCATTTTATGCACTTCTGATATCAAACTTTTCTTACTCATACTATTTTATAAATATTTATTAATAAAAAGAAAGTGTCTAAAAAGAGAATTACTAGAAAAATCATTGAAGCAGCTGGGGGAATGAGTTCTTCTGGGTGGAAATCTAGTGCTGATCGTGATAAAGAAGATACTGACTTTGAAAAGGTTGTTGCAGTAGTAAAATCTGTTGAAAATAAAGACCAATACCACACAGCTCTTAAAATGGTTAATAATTTCATTAAGAAGCATGGGGTTAGGAATGAATCATCTAAAATAAACTATCTACAAAGACACTTAAGTGCAAAAAGGTTACAACTTGGGATAGTAAACATATCAAGACATCTAAGGAGGTTATCAGACGATTCTGAAGACCTCAGTGAACGGATGATGATTAAGAGAATAATGAGGGAAGAGATAGAAGAGATGGGTGAGGATGAAGATTTATTAGATGAGGATTCTTATTGGGGTGATGATGAATTTTGGGGTACTGAAAACTCACATTGGGATAACGACCCGTATTGGGGTTCAGAAGGTGGTGATTATAGTAGTGGTGACACAGAGAGTGACACAGAAAGTGATTTTTAATGAGAGAGTCAATTAGAAAAATATTAAAAGAAGAGACATTGTCCAAACCATATAAGTTTAGTGAGGGTGGTTATATAATACCATCTGAAATGAAAGATGCTACTATGTATTTGACCGATGTTGAGTATAAAAAATTGGAGCCACTAAACACCAACATAAAAGAATTATACGAAGCCAAGAAAGAGCATTTAAAAACTTTTGTGTTACACAATAAGGGAGTCATCCAACAAGCTTTAATTAATATGAGAGTTGAGAAATAAGATTAGAGAAATATTAAGAGAAGAACAGGATAGTTTCGATTGGATTAGAAATGCCAATCCAGCATCTAAAGCTGAAATTACTGAGATAATTAAAGATAGTTGGTTAGAATATATATACGTTCATGATAACGAAAGTATTATTGATGTAATATATGAATTGGGACTACATACTGGACAAGTAGAGGAATTAACTAGCGGCCTACAAAATATATTAGATAGAACTCGTAACATGGGTATGGATGATGGTGTACAAATAGGATGGGAAGAGGCATCAGAACAAGAATATAATAATGGTCATAGAGATGGTTATGATGAGGGTTATGATGATGGTTATCATGAAAGGGAGGCTGAGGTTGACGAGGATAGCATAAGAATGGCCGGATATTATGCTGGTTATGATGATGCAAAAGAAGAACTCACCAAACAAATATATGAAGAGGCAAAAGAAGAAATCTATTATGAAGCCTTTGAAGAGGGTAGAAAATATCAGTCAGATTTAGATGCTGAAGAATATGAGAAATTACAGGACCCATTTACAAGGGAATTAGATGATGAGAGAGATTATTAAAAAAATATTAAGAGAATCTGACTTTGATTGGATACACGATGTTAGTGTTTGGGAGGGTTTAATGGAAACAATAAATAATTTAGAACCTGGTAGATACAAATTGTGGTTAGGTGAAGTTTCAGAAGATAATTTTAAAGAATTACAGAGACTATCTAATGAGCATGGTTTTATTGGTTTGAACGCTGAAATGGTTATTGATGCTATTTATATACGTATACCATACCATGAATATCAAAATAAATCAATTGGTTGGTCTGGTTGTAGAAAAAAGGAATATCACCTAATGATAGATGTAGTGTGTGATGTGGACGATGATGGTAATTACCACATACCAGAACATATTTTGAAGAGTGATAAAATATTTTTTGACAAATACGGGTTCCAAGAAATACCTGGTTTTGATTAATTCAAATATTTTACTATATTTGTTGTCCAATGTTTAACTAAATCAAGACAACAATGAGTATAAGGTTCATCAAACAAATCGAAAGAAACATCAAGTCTAAAATGAAAGAAATCAAGGAGGGTAAGACTACTCCTAAAGATTCTAAAATAGGTGTCCAATTTAACAGGTTAAAGGATTTGGATGAGGCCTCATACGAAAGGTTGTTACAAGAATACAAAGATATAATTAATAAATGAAAGGTAGAGTTTTTGTTATAGGTGATGTTCATGGTGGTTATCGTGGGCTAATTCAGGTTTTACAAAAATCAAATTTTGACTATGAAAACGATACTCTTATCTGTCTTGGTGATGTTACGGATGGGTGGTCTGAGACTGCTGAAGCGATTGAGGAACTTATGAAAATCAAAAATCTTATCTATATAAAAGGTAACCATGACGAGTGGACTGAAAGATTCTTAGAATTTACTATGGAAAATGGTGAAAGGATGATATCACAGAGTTGGATAAGACAAGGTGGTAAAGAAACTTATGATAGCTATAAAAAACATCCAGAACTTGTTGGGAAACATGTTGAGTTTCTTAAGAACGCCAAACTTTATCATATAGATGACAAAAATAGGTTATTTATTCATGCAGGATTTAACCCCATTTTCGATCTAGAAAATCAACCACACATGGATGTTGGTCAAATAGATGATAATAGTGCTATCTATTATTGGGATAGGGGTTTATGGAGAGATGTTTGTGATCAATATAAGATTGGTAATGTAGAAGTGGAACTTAAACCATATAAAGAGGTTTATATCGGACACACACCAACGACTAGAAGATTTCCAGATGGTAATCCAGTTAATATTGGTAATTTGTGGAACATGGATACTGGTGCGGCTTATGATGGTTGTATTAGTATGATGGACCTAGAAACCAAAGAAGTTTATCAGTCTGAAAAACTATATAGGTTATATCCTGATGAAATGGGGAGAAATAAGTGTCACCTAATGTTTGAGAGGAATGAAAATTAAATTAAACCCTGAAACTTATGGGCATGAAAAACATATTGGAACACACTGTGAATGGGTTTTAACAAAAATAGACCCAAATTATAACATGAGATACAATTTTGAACCATTAGAAGAATTACCTACATTTGGAAGACCAGGTTCTACACAACAAATAATAGCAATGTGTTTTGGTGAAGACGAGTTTCAAGAAAAAATAGAAAATGGTGATATTATTGTAGTAGAGAAAGATAATATCAGGTATTCTAAAAAAAAATGTGAGTTTAAGTAAAAAATTATTTGACAATCACGAAACTTTTACTATCTTTGTATAGTATTTATAAACAAAACCAATTTTAATTACAAAAAAACAATGAACAACTTAACTAACATACCGACAATTCAAACGCAACTGTTTGTGATGTTTCAAGTGTTACCACTTGTTATAGGCCTCGGTACTGTTAGTATGTTCATGAGTTGATGATTAAGTAAAATATCAAACCAATATACGAAGACCGAGGAAAACCCTCGGTCTTTTTTTGTTTGTATAAAAAAGAAAATGGATTAAAGGAATTGTTACAGCAACTAACAAAACTTTCAATGGGTATGAAATAAAATCAATTCCGAATCCAATTATTGTCGGGTCGTCTAGAGGCAGGACTCGTGATTTTGGCTCACGCAACGGAGGTTCGAATCCTTCCCCGACAACATGAAAGAACGAAAGTCAAATAGGTGGGAATTTCCTAAGTACTATGTGGCTAAAGATGGTAGGAAGTTTGAATATGACAAATATCTTAACCATGGCTACGGTGGAAAAAAACACGGGTATGAAGATTTACCAAAAGACGGTTATCCTTATACCATAGAGTTTGAGAAAATCCCAAAACCTAGTTGGTGGAAGTAAATGGCGAGACTTAGTGGAAAAGGACCATCCCTCATATGGATAGTTAAGTGAGTTCGAACCTCACGCTCGCTACAACACGCCTGTGTAATTCAGTTGGCTAGAATGCCTCTCTTGTAAAGAGGATGTCGGGGGTTCGAATCCCTCCACAGGCTCAAAAGGTATAAAGGATTGTTACAGCAAAGTAACCTTTGGATAATTCATTTGACTCAGAATCAATAGATAGAGGGTTCAAATCCCTCAAACTACAACAATCCTGACCTTAATTGGGGCAGTTGCCAACGTGGTCAAGGCACTGGATTGAAGACCCAGCAATGTAAGTTCGATTCTTACCTGTCCCACTGGTAGTCTTGAATTTGGTAGGTTTTCTGACATATTTATATAAAAAGGTATATTATGTCGAAAATTAAACTAAATGAGGATTGGAAGGTAGATAATGGTTATAAATGTCCGTATTGTGAAAAAATTTACACAAAGAAAGGTATTTGTACTCATATTTGGAGGACCCATGGTGATGGTATCACACACGACCCTAATATAGGGTATAAAGATGATAGAATAGTATGGAATAAGGGTTTAAGTAAAGAATTAGATGAGAGGGTTAAACAATATTCTGATTCTATAAAGAGTACGGTAACTAAAAAAGTAGAGGATGGCACATTTAAACCCAACACAGCTTCAGAAGAGTATTTAAAAAAACTCTCCGAAGAACAAAGTAAAAGAAATAGGGGTGGTAGAACTAAGTGGTTTAGATTTGAGAAAAATGGTGGTCAAATAGTAAATCTACAAGGTACTTGGGAGGTTAGATTCGCTAAAATATTGGAATCTATAGACCCTGATTGGGTTAGACCTAATAAACCATTAAAATGGGTTGATGATGATGGTAATGAAAAAAGATATACACCAGACTTTTATAGTCCAAAAACTAATAAGTACTATGAAGTTAAAGGTTACTGGTGGGGCGATGATAAAAGAAAAATGGAATTAGTGTTGGAACAAAATTCTGATTTAAAAATAGAAATGATTTTTAAAGATGATTTGTTGAGATATGAAAAACTAATCGGGTAATGGACTAATTGGTAAGTCGCCATGTTTGGGACATGGACATCATGGGAGTTCGAGTCTCTCTTACCCGACTAAAAACGCTGATGAAGTTCATGTGGATGAACATATCCTTGGTATGGATAAGGCAGTCGGTTCGAATCCGACCTTCAGCTCAAGTGGTTATAGAAGTAGTTAAAATAACTGTCGGAGTGATTACCGATGTACGCGAAATAACGAATCCTGATAGCAATTAACCACTATTTTTATGGGGATATAACTCAGTTGGTTAGAGTGCTTGTGTTACATACAAGATGTCGGTGGTTCGAATCCATCTATCCCTACAAACGACTCTGTAGTTTAGTCAGGTGAGAACACTTCCGTGACATGGAAGAGGTCGTTGGTTCGAATCCAACCAGAGTCACCAAATGTCCAAGTGGCGGAATTGGTATACGCACAACGTTGAGGTCGTTGTTGATTGGGGGTTCGAGTCCCTCCTTGGATACAGTTGGTACGATACTATGTTCTGTAAAAGGTACTAGTGGTCAAGGGGTATCGCAAACCCCTGATAGTCGGATAAGTGGAAGGGCCTCCGAATAAGTCGTATCGCCGGCATTATGGCCAAGTGGTGGAATTGGTAGACACGCTAGTTTCAAAAGCTAGTGTCTTATGACGTGAGAGTTCGAGTCTCTCCTTGGCTACATGAAAGGGAGTATGGATAAGGAAAAAATGAAAAGGTTATTGACACCTTACAAAACCAAACCTAAATTTTACGTTAGTAAGGTGACAGGTAAGAAATACCCTTATTACCATCCGAATTGGAGTATCCATCCTCCAGGGACGGTAATGTATTGTAACTTTGGAAGTGGTGATAGAGGAAATGTAAAAGACTTACCACTAGATGAATATCCATATGAAATGGAATACGAAGAACCAAAGTTACCAAAGTGGTGGAGAGAATAATAACAATTAAAAATTAAAGGAGTTCGAAGAAATAGAAGTATATAAAAGAGGTGATTATTGGGTAGCTAAGTATAAAAAATTCTTTGGTACATCTAAAGATGGTGAGTTTGAAGCTATTAATGATTTAAAGGATGATATTATATTATTTTTAAGTATACATAAAGATAGGGGTACTTTAAATGAATTTGTTCACCTACTTTTTTAATGAAAATATAAGCCGAAGTGGTGGAGAGAATAAAGGAATACATGTTAGTAAACTTTCTATAGTGTATACCATATTTATAAGTATGGGAAAACTAAGAGATGATATATTAACAAAGAGAGAAGAAATTGAGAGTTGGATTTCTGATGATTTAAGTAAGGCTTATATTTGTAGACAATTAAAGTGTAAACCTGAAACTTTAGAAAGATATCTAGGCCTAATGGGTATTGAGTATAACGGTAATCAGGGGATGAAAGGTAAAAAAACAGACCCTAAAAGAAAAACGGCTTTAGAGTATATTAACAGTGGTAGTCACATAAAGACTAATCTGTTAAAAAAGAAGTTGTGGGAAGACGGTGTAAAAAAGAGGTGTTGTGAAATTTGTGGTATTACAAAATGGAACAATCAACCCGCACCATTACAACTTCACCACATAGATGGTAATAGGTATAATAACGATTTTGACAATTTACAAATATTGTGTGCTAATTGTCATTGTCAGACTGATAACCATAGTGGTAAAAAAACACACGCCTAGGTGGTGGAATTGGTAGACACGCATGGTTTAGGCCCATGTGCCTTAAATGGCATGAGAGTTCGAGTCTCTCCCTAGGTACTAAAGTAATGGTTCGGTGGTGGAACTGGTAGACACGCTGTGCTTAAACCGCAGTGGGCTGTAACGCCCGTGAGGGTTCGACTCCCTCCCGAGCTACCATTTGGGGGTGTAGCTCAGTCGGTGAGAGCGCGAAGCTTATATCTTCGGTCAGTCGTGGGTTCAAGTCCTACCTCCCCTACTATTTTTATGCAGGATGGGCTGTATTAAAACTATTTATAATAAAAACAAGGTTATGAAAGTATTAGTATTAAACATGGACTACAGCCCCATAAATGTCACAACCCTACAAAAGGGTTTCAAGTTGGTGTTTAAGGGTAAAGCTGAGGTCGTTAGTCACGACGAGGAAAACCCTATTGTGACCGACAGAAAAGAATTCAGGAGACCGAGTGTTATCCGTCTTTTGAGGTACATATATATTCCATTTAAGAAAGTACAGTTGTCTAGAACAAATGTTTATAGAAGGGATGATTACAAATGTATTTACTGTGGAAGTAGTGAAAATCTAACTTTAGATCACGTTACACCAAGATGTAAGGGTGGTGGTAATACGTGGACAAACCTTGTTACATGTTGTTCAGATTGTAACATTAAAAAGGGTGACAAAGACCTAGATGTTTGGTTGAAAGAAAGTGGTCGTAAAATGAGACATAAACCATTCAAACCCACTTATCTATATTTTGTCGAGAAGATACAAAAAGTTAGACCCGATTGGAAGATTTTTGTTGGGATAGCATCAGATGAAGAATAAATATTTAACCCTCACCTTTTTGGTGGGGGTTTTATATTTATAGATATGAACATCCGTAAAATCATACGAGAAGAAATGGAAGACTTTGATTGGATTAAAAAAATCAATCCAGGTGACCCACCAGAAAATATTTTTTCAATACCAGAGGGGCAAAAATTTCTGTATATTGGTCATGGTGGTGAAGAACATATTATAAGATTTAATAAGGTTGGTGAAGCGGCTGAAGGTCATTTTTATGCTAGGTTTGATTTTATTGATGGTAAACATGATGGTGGAAGCTTTGTTATATTAGACCCAAGATATAAAAGATGGGTTAAATTAGGTAAGTTGAAGATTATGTATGATATTAACGAATCTAAGGAAGATTTTGATTGGATTAAAGAAATACCACCTTATGAACTAGGAGAATTCTTTAAGGATGCTGAAGTTTGTTTTGATGATAACACTGGGTGTGACATCAACATTGAAGAAGATACTATAACCTTTAATGTTGGTTTAGATGAGTGGGTGGAGTTTACTGACTTACGTGAAGAAGATAGTTGGTACTTATTACCCTTTATGAGAATGGGTTCAGAATACGTGGATAGAAATGATTGGTATCAGTTTGATTCAGATGAAATTAATTATATCGGTCATTATATGACACCCGAACAAGAAGATAGGTTACAAAAAATATTGAGTTTTACTTCTGATGAAGAGGATTTTAATTTGGAGAGTTATACTAACGACGCTTTTTATGAAGTCATAAACCACCTAAAATATCCAACCCTAAGAGAATTGTTCCAAAACCAAATGTGGGAGATATTGAATATTATGGGTTATGCCATACAACGAAATAGGTGGATAATTCAAGGTAACGCGTATAGTAAAATACTAGAGGACGCAGGAATTGAGGTAGAAATAAATAGTAATAGGTATGGTGGTGAAGAGGTTGAAATCACAGTACCTAGAAGTAGACTTAGAAAGGCAGATAATAACTTAAGTCAATTGTTATATCAAGAATCCATTAAACTAACAGGTATACCTTGGGACGAATGGTTTTGGGGAGAATGGGACACTTCGGGTGAAGAAGAAGCTATAGCTTCCGAGTTTGATGAGTTCTTAAATAAAGCTGAGACATTCTTAAATGAAGAAACAGACTTAATTAAGGAATTCGATGAGTTTATATCTAAGATTGAACCATTAGGGTTTAAACCATATACAAGAATTAATGCAACAACATCTACCTTTGTAAAAAATAATAAAGATGGTACTTATTGGTTTATTAAACCTGAAAACGGTTATGATAAGATTAAACTGGAATTAAGGAAAAGTTTATACAGAGGGAATATAATAGAGTCTTTCAAAATCCCATTAAACAGATTATCTGACTATATCAATAACTATAGATTAGATTTGGGTGAATCTAAGGATTTTGATTGGATTAGAGATACCAACCCAATAGAAATAATTGACCTATATGATGAGGACCATGTAAAAACAATACAGGTTGGTGATAGGTTAGAAATTACTGGTGAACAGGATGGTATTGAATTTCAATATGAACCTTGTGAGGTTGTTTGTCTTGGGGATTGTGTTCCACACCATTGGCAAAGAGATAAAAATAGTGCTTGGAATCGACAAGTATTAGTTTCTTTTGATAGGCCTTTTTACAGTAATGAAACGGGTGAAAACACACATTGTGGGCCCGATGGTCTTGATAAGTGTGATTGTGACCTAGAAACGGGAGACGGTCTCTGTTGGTGGATTGCCATTCCAGACATGGAAGAAGTAGTTAGAATCTACACAAATTGATTTCCATAAAAAAAATCATTAAATTTAACGTATGAAATTTGAATTCGAACAAGGTAAGGATTATTACCTAGAAGATGGTCGTATTATTATGACTGAAAGGTATCTTATTAAAAGAGGTACCTGTTGTGGCTCAGGGTGTAGACATTGCCCATTCGACCCACAACACCAAAAAGGAAATAAAAACGTAAGAGGGAGTAATGAAGGAACTGATTAAGAAAATATTGAGAGAAGATAACGGATTTAGTAATAAGGATATTGAGGATTTGGTTAAATCACAAATCGTTGATGTTACTGTGCCTTATGTGGATTTTGATGGAAATCACAAGAAAGGTGTTATTCAAATCAACCAACGAATTGCTAATAGAATAAAGTCAGTTTTTGAGGACCTATATAAAAGAGAATTCCCAATCCAAAACATAGAGCCAGCTAATGGTCGTTCTGATAGAGAACTAATTGACAACAATATCACTACTAGTTACAATTTCAGGAGAGCCATCACACCAACAGGTGAAGGTAGACTATCAAAACACGCGTGGGGACTATCATTCGACATCAACCCAAAGGTAAACCCAGCGGAACCTGATTGTGGAATGAATTTTGAATACGATTGTGAACAAGGTGTTTTGGGTCAGGATGAAATCGACCTAATCAAGTCACATGGTTTTCAATGGGGTGGTGAAATATTTAAAGGTTTTTGGGATTCACACCATTTTGAGGTTCCCTTTACCAAATATGAGGTTAAATTACAAAATGCGTATAAGATATAATGGAGGATTTTGATTTTGAACAAGGTAGGGATTATTACTTAGAGGATGGTAGAATTATTCTTACTGAAAGATATTTGACAAGGAGAAAGATGTGTTGTGGTGCTGGGTGCAGACATTGTCCATTCGAACCAATGTACCAAAAAGCGAATACAAAATTGAAAGAACACCTCAATAAGTATAGGAGTAAAGAAACTGGTGATGGGGAGAATACCCAAGAAAGTTAGAGAAGAGGTTTATCAAAAATGTGACGGTCATTGTGGGTATTGTGGTAAAGAAATCGAATACAAACAAATGCAAGTAGACCACATAATCCCAAAGTGGCATAATATGTCAGAATCTACAGCAGATAGGGTAGGTATTGAAAAGGGTACCGATGACATAGATAATTTAATGCCATCATGTGCAAGATGTAATAAATGGAAATCAACGTTTAGTGTAGAGACTTTTAGAAGCCAAATAAGTAAACAACTAATGAGATTAGAAAGAGATAGTTCTAATTATAGGTTGGCTAGAGATTTTGGGTTATTAGAAGAGAAAGACATTAACGTAGTTTTTTATTTCGAAAAATAACTATATATTTAAATAAAAACAGTCATGGAAACAACAATTTTAGAAATCAGAGCAGCAGAAGGTGGGAAAGACTCCAAACTTCTGGTAGAAGACATGGCTAATTTGTATATCAAAGTAGCTAAATCAAAAGGTTATGCTGTTGAAACAGACAGCTGAAGAGAAGGGTTTGTCTCCCTATGAATAAAGGGCAAAAATTCCTATAAACATTTTAAGAACGAGTCAGGTGGGCATAGATGGCAACGTGTGCCACCCACTGAAAGAAGAGGGCGTGTACATACAAGTACGATAACCGTTGCTGTTCTTAAAAATGATGTATATAAGGAAGTTAAAATAAATCCGTCAGAAGTTAATGTAGATTATACAAAAGATTCTGGACCTGGAGGTCAACATAGAAATAAAACAGAATCCTGTGTAGTACTAACCCACACCCCAACAGGTATAAAAGTAAAGAACGCCGATTCTTCTAGTCAACACAAGAATAAAGCTGATGCTTGGAAGGTGTTAACTAAAAGAGTTAATGAATTTTACAAGACAGGTAAGATAGAGGAAACTGTGGAAGAAAGAAGGGACCAAATAGGTACTGGGTTTAGGGGTGATAAAATAAGAACATATAGAACAAAAGACGATATGGTGATAGATCATGTAAGTAATAAAACGTGTTCCTTGAAAAAATTCCTTAGAGGAGACTTGGATATTATAAACTAATGCCGTATATTTGATATATGAAATACAGTGAGAAAACATATAACGAAGCCAGAATGGTAGCTGATAAAGCTCACGGTGAACAACCATACGATGAAATGTTTCCTTATACAAAACATCTTGACGATGTTGTTGGGGTTCTTAAAGAGTTTGGTTATTCTGGTAAGTATGTTGTGGCCGGTTATCTTCACGATGTAATAGAAGATACGGGTGTTAGTTACAATGATATTAAACATCATTTTGGTGTTGAGGTAGCAGAAATTGTTTTCTGTGTGACTGATGAACTTGGTCGAAACCGTAAGGAGCGTAAAGAAAAAACACTCCCTAAAACCGCATCAAATCCTGACGCTATCATAGTTAAACTAGCTGATAGAATAGCTAATGTACGACATGGTGGTAAAGTTAAGATGTACAGTAAGGAACACTCTGAATTTAAGAGTTTTCTTTATACTCCAGGACATTGTGATGAACTATGGTCATCTCTTGAGTCAGAAATTTTTGGTGAAAAAGTAGAAAATTAAATTGATTTCGAAATAATAGGAAAACGTGTTAAACTAAAGAACCACTATACTGAGGGTTATGTTAAGGAATTACACCTTAAGGCAGATAAATCTGTAAAAAGGAATAATGACTTATATAGGGTGACATGGGATAACGGTAAGTTCGGTATTGTTGAAATAAAAGATTTAATTTTTTTAGAAGAATAATTTGACTGAAAGATAATTTTTACTACATTTGAGTTAGTTCTTTGAAGATATTTTAAAAAGTGATATGCATGTGGTCAGAGTCTGCCCCCAATTGTTAAATCCGCGGTAATGGTGCAGAGACCGATGGAGCCACACATCACTAAAATTATATACACGAGTGGTGAAATCGGTAGACACGTAATACGATGACCAATGTTGGTAGGGTAATGGGATACCTTTCCCAGTTAAGAGGGAAGATGTCGGTTCGAATCCGACCTAACTAATGGATTTAACATTGTGTTATGACTGAAAATATATGTAGGTCGTGAAGGTTCGAATCCTTCCTTGTGTACTAAAAAAAATAAAAATTTTTTTAAAAACTTCTTGTCAGATTCAAAAATACTTTTTATATTTGTTGAAGACAAAATACAAAAACAAACATACGGGAGTGGTGAAATTGTTCTTCGGAACACGGTAAACACGCAACACTAGGGGTTGTGACTGAAAACGAGAAAGCCCTCACAAAAGGACAGACCTGAAAATCTGTTTCTCGGAAGTAAGTTTTGGAGGTTCGAATCCTTCTTCCCGTACTTAACATACGCGAGTGGTGAAATTGGTAAACACGCAGTTTTACGACTGTAACTGAACATAATCTCCTTCGGGCGATAGTAAGTAAGTTTTGAGGCGTTCGAATCCCTCCTCGCGTACTTAATATTGGGTATCAATCGTGATACCCATTTTTATGAGAGTTCATTGAAATACACGAGTGGCGGAATTGGTAGACGCGTATACTCGAAAAGGTAAAAAAAGGTCAGTTGTAATATCTTCTGATTATGTCATATTAATAAGTTAAAACCTAACACACATTTAAAGGTTATTGAATATGACATTTTTTAATAGGTATTGGAGACTTGATGGTGGTTGCTCATCTGGGGGTCTTAAAAACACAATCGACTGTCGAGAGGACTGTTACAAAAGCTCTATAAAATTGTGACGATATTATAATTAATAGAATAATATATGGCCTGTCGCCATATAATTAGATTTAGATTAAATGTAACAAATAAATCCTTTTAACCTTTTAAGGTATATGAGCTGAAAAAATTCTTATGAATTGAAGTAAGTTCGTGAAGGTTCGAGTCCTTCCTTGTGTACTAAACTTGGTGAGGTACCTATAGGTAGCAAACCTCTTTATTGGGGAAGTGAACTTCCTAACCCCAAACAAGTTATTTGAAAAAATTACAAAAAGTACTTGTCAGATCAAAAAAAAGTACTATATTTGTTGAAGTTCTTTGAAAATTATGGGTGTCGTCAATATTATCTGACGATTAAATGACAGAAAGTTCGCAGCCCATTAAATGATATTGACCCTGCTTAAGAGGTCATCCCTTCGGGGAAGAGATAAGCTGTCGAGAGATAGTTAAGGGGTAGAAGTCTAAGTCTATCCGCCACGTTGTGTGGTCATTTTAAGCAAGTGTCGTCCTACGTGTCCAAGCACGGGTTTCACTTTAATCGGTGGAACAAGTAATGGATAAGTTACATAGGTCCTTTGGAAAGGATACTTGTCGAGGCCAACGGTGTAGACAAATAGATTCTGTGGTGGATGAAACCTATAACCAAGTAACGAAACATGAAAAGGATAAGACATAGATACCTGTCTGAGTTTGGCAAGACGAAGGCTAGTATTCAGTTTGATAGGTAAACAGGGATATCCCTAAGTAATCTTGAAAAACCGTACAGTAGTCCCGCAAGGACGAAACGCATAGAGGTGTGTCATATTTGGTGGTTCAAAAGACTATCGATTGACGGTTGGGCACATCTTCAGATAGACACCAAAGCAACATTGAATTAGCTCAGTTGGCAGAGCGTTTGGCTTCTAACCAAAATGTCGCGGGTTCGATTCCCGTATTCAGTAACATTAATTGTTATGGTTAAACGAAAGTCCCAACCACATAGAAGACGATAAGTCACTTAATTCCCTAACCTTCGGGTGAATGGGAGTCGGAAGCCCCGAAAGGGTGAAAGATTTGATGAAGTAGATGAATCTGTCGGTAAGCTTTAAAAGAGTAACCAAATGTTCGCAAGACAGCAGTGGATTTGAACGTCGAGTAGTCTCTATGGATATGTGAAAAGCCACACATTAAAAAAGGTAGTGTCGTCAACAAACAGATACCCGTAAGGGACACTGTGGACAAGTTCAAAACCCTTGGAGTCACATCCGTATGGGAAGGTAGAACGAAGGTGTTGATATCATTAGGTGTAGTCTCAACCTTATTTTTTTCTTGACTTTTAGAAAAAAGTCATTACATTGGATATCGTGGGGTGGAGCAGCGGCCAGCTCGTCGGGCTCATAACCCGAAGGTCGGGGGTTCGAATCCCTCTCCCGCAACTAAGAGTAAACGTGGATGAATTCGTTAAATCACAAAACCCCAGAGTAGTAATTAAACTTTGGGGTTTTTTATTAAGAAAATTATGGTAGAATTTAAAGAAAAGGAGGTTCATAGATTTAGGTAATGAAAAACCTAAATTATGAACAGAAAACATAAAAATTACAAAAAACTTGTGGCAGTCTGGAAAAGACTGGATGAAGTTAGAGAAGCCCAATGGAACTTGGGTTATGAACCATTAGAAGAGCCATACCAAAAAGGGTGGGATGCTAAGTGGGTCCTAAGAAAAGATGTTTCACGTAGAGATGATGCTGAATATCTTGAGTATATTCTGGAAAGATTTGGTGTAGATTGTTGGTCTCGTAACAAAGATTTTATATGGTGGGACCGTTGTGAAAGACGATATAGAGACATAAACCCAAAAATTAAAAGAATAGATAGAAAAACCTGGGAATCACTACCACCACCATGTAAAAAATGGTTTACAAAATATCACGATAGACATGGACATTATTGTCCTTGGCTTAAGTATAGTGAATACATATGTATAATCCCAAAATACTTCTTAGTTAAGAAAATCACACCATGTATCGTAACACATAAAAAAGTACATGACGAGGTTTTGGAACAAGAATATTCTGAACTAAGAGATTTGGAAGATAGACTTGTTAATTACAGAAGTTGGTATAACATGGGACATAAAAGTGCCAAAGAGTATCAAAAAACACGTAACAGGTCTTTCAGAAACAAAGAGAAGAGAGCTATTAAAAAAGCTATGAGAACAGGTGATTGGGAAAACATGGACTTACCAATCCCGAAGAAACAAGTCCTGTGGGACATGTGGTAAAAAAATAAAGGTGAGTTAATCCTCACCTTTTTTATTGATTAATAGTTAGTAATTGTATAAGTTTAAACAAAAAAAGATGAAAAATATATTAGCAATCATTTTACTCCTAACCACATTAACTGGTTTTGGACAACAAACATGGAAAGAATTTAAGACAGAAGACGGTATTAAAGTAGTGACATCTGTAACTGAGTTTCATGATAACTCCAAAGACATACACCAAGAGTTCATTACAGTCAAAGTAATTAACACATTATTAGTTCCAGTAGATTTTTTTTACACAATAGAGACAACCTATAACGGGCTAACCTCGACTTATAATAGTGATAAGGATAATCATATCTACCTATCACCTGGGGAGGATTCAATAGCTGATTCTATTTTTGTTAGGTTTTTACCAAATGTTGAGGGTAGGGTTCTTAGTGAAACAGTCCTAAACAATTTTGATATAACAATTACAAACAATTAACATGAAAAAGTTTTTATTACTATTTAGTATTTTATTTAACTCATTTTTAGCTAACTCACAATGCCAAGTTACCGCAACATCAACATCTAACCAAGTTATATGTGGTGATTGTGTTGATTTAAATGCCATAGGTATTTCTGGTAATGCCGTATTGGATAACGATTTTGATAACGGTACTGTTGGTTCTGGATGGGCAACAACCCCTGGAGCAGCATTATTCACAAACCCTTGTGACCCTTCATTTGATGGTGGTACCTATATATGGATGGGTTCGGCTACAGCTGGAGCTAGAAATCTAGTAACAACTAACTTTGATCTCTCATGTGGTGGACAAGTATGTTTTTGGTTAGATTACGCAACACAAGGTGGAACTGGTGATTGTGAAGGGCCAGATTTAGCTACAGAAGGTGTTTATTTCCAATACTCAATAGATGGTGGTGTAACATGGATTACTATTCAGTATTTCGACCCCCTTGGTGGTTTTGACCCACAAATGACTAGTTGGAATCAGTATTGTTTTACTGTACCAGCTGGAGCACAAACAACCAGTACTATTTTCCAATGGGCACAAACAGGTAATTCAGGTACATGTTGTGATCACTGGGGTATTGATAATGTTGAAATTATTGCTAACGACTGTAACTACTACTATGATTGGACACACCTACCTGGAACACCAGACCAAGCCTCTGGAGGACAAGTTTGCCCAACATCTACAACAACTTATGATGTAATTTATACTAATGGTATTAACGATAGTTGTACTTCATCAGTAACCGTTAATTTATTATTACCTACAGTTACAGCCTCAGCTAACCCAACAACAGTTAACTGTGGTGGTTGTACAACACTAGACGCGGTACTATCTAACATTCCACCAGACTCATGTTGTTTTACAATTGACATGCAAGATTCTTATGGTGATGGTTGGAACGGTGGTTCACTAGATGTTAGCGTTAATGGTGGGGCAACAGTTTTTGGACCTTTTTCAGCAACAGGAACAGGTTCATTGGCAACATTCTGTGTACAAGGTAACGATTCGTTTGAATTAATTTATAGTTCTGGTTCTTGGGAAACAGAAAACACATATACTCTGATAGACCCAAGTGGTAACCCACTATTCAGTGATGGTCCATCACCATCTGTTGGTAGTGTTTACAATACTACTGCCAACTGTGGTAACGCACCTATTGTTTGGGATTATAACTGGAGCGGTCAAAATGTCACATCACCTAATAACTCAATGACAACAGCATGTCCAAATACATCTGGATGGTATTACGTTGATGTTTATGATTTAGCAAATCCAACATGTTCGGCAACAGATAGTGTTTATATCACAACAACGATTGCTTCTGATACAATATTAAATGTACAGGTATGTGGTGGTACGTCTTATACATTCCCTGACGGTACAACACAAACTAACATAACGTCACCTATTACAAATGTTAGTGTAATTCAAAATAGTTTTGGTTGTGATTCTACTATTACAACGAATATATCTGTTGTTAATATAATCACCAATACTGTAACAGATAATGTGTGTAACGGTGATACATACACATTTCCTGATGGAACATCACAAGTTATAAACAATTTTACATCATACCAGATTACATATACATCAGTTAATGGTTGTGATTCTATCGTTACTTACGACATTACGCCAACACCTACATATAATTTAACCGAGGCATTTACTGTGTGTAATGGTGATAGTCATACATTCCCTGATGGTACAACACAAACAATATCATCTAGTTTTAGTTATACAAGTAACTTAATGACAACCAGTGGTTGTGACTCCATCATTACAACTAACATAACAATGTCACCAACATACACACTAACAGAGAATGTGGATGTTTGTAGTGGAGATGCTTATACATTCCCTGACGGTACTAATCAAACTAACATAACATCTAACACAACTTATATTAGTAACTTAACAACAGCTAATGGGTGTGATTCGATCATTACAACAAATGTTAATGTGTTCCCAGTATATACTTTCGTAGAAAATGTTAGTGTTTGTAATGGTGTTACGTATAACTTCCCTGATGCTACTTCACAGGTTATCACAAATCCAGTATCACATATTAGTAACTTAACAACAGCTAATGGGTGTGATTCNNTAACTTAACAACAGCTAATGGGTGTGATTCTGTTATAACAACTAATGTAACTATAACACCTAATTACACATCAACAGAGGATGTTATTATATGTAACGGGGATTCTTATACATTTCCTGACGGTACTGTGATGAATAATATCACAACACAAACAACTTATAATAGTACGTTATCAAGTGTTAATGGATGTGACTCTATTGTTACAACCAATGTTAACCTATACCCAGTATATAATATCACAACAAATGTTGATGTTTGTCCAGGTACACCAGTTACATTCCCTGATGGGACTTCACAAAATGTTAATAATAACACAATATATGTTAGTAACTTAACATCTGTTAATGGTTGTGATTCTATTATCACAACAAATGTTAATGTGTATAATGTACCACCATTTAATGTGACAATTAATGGTGATGGTTNNNCTTGTAATGTTACCGACACTTTTTATGTATCAGGATTATACGATGTTAATATAACAATGGTGTCAGTTGATGGGTGTCAAATGGACACAACAATTAATGACGCATTTAATGTTTATCCAGAACCAGTTGCTGATTTTAATTGGGACCCATTAGAAGGTACAATAACAGATAATATAATTACATTTAATAATTACTCTATAGGTGGTGATAGTTATTCTTGGGATTTTGGTGATGGTGAGACCTCTAATATGTTCTCAGATTCACACACATACGAAGACTCAGGACATTACCAAGTAGAGTTAATTGTATCAAATAGTTATGGTTGTACAGATACAGCAACAGGTTTAATAATCATTAATCAAGAGTTCTACATTTATGTACCAAACTCATTTACACCAGATGGTGATGAATATAATAACACCTTTAAACCAATAATTACTGGACATGACCCAAACAGTTACACACTATATATTTTTGATAGGTGGGGTGAGTTAGTTTTTGAAACACATAATACTGAAGTTGGGTGGAATGGCGTATATAAAGGTGGTATAAAATCAGATGTATTTGTGTGGAAAATAAAAGTGGCCACATTTGAACGTGAGAAGAAAGAATTTTATGGTCACGTAACAGTTTTAAGATAATTGACTAATTACTTAAATCACTTATATTTATAAAAAAAAGCGTTATGAATGATGAAATGAATGATTTTTTTAATGGTGATATGGATGACGACGAATTTAGAAGAAGATTCATGGAAATCCTTAATAAACGCCAAAGAGACATGGAAAGATTCCTAAGAGAAATGTATGGAGTCAATAACCCTTTTGGTGGTATGTTTGGACCTGGAATGTTCGGTGGAGATATGAGAGGTATGAGTGGTCGATCTAGAACAAACACATCTAGTGAGGATGAACTATACAGATTCCTTAGTAATCATTTTGGTAATGGTGAAAATACTGATGACATGAATATAGAGTCAGGAACAGACGAATTTGGTAATTCATGGGAATCTAGAAGTTGGACTTCACCAGACGGCTCTATGACATTTTATTCTTCATCTAGACTATCCGATTTTAATCCAGATGATATTAGAAATTTGGATGATTATTATGGAAATTCTAGAAAGAAAACGGACCCACTAGAAGTACTTGAATCGAAATTGAGTGATGCTATTGAGGATGAGAATTATGAAGCAGCCGCTAAATTCAGAGATGCCATCAAAGCAATCAAAGAAAAAAAGGATACTTCTGAATAATGGGTTATTTAAAATTTAGGAATAAAGTAAGAAAATTCTTTGGATTAAAAGAATTTGACTACGTTGATGGTTTAAGGGTTGTTAGAGATGAAGAAAAACCTTGGTTGTGTTATTGTTCACCACCATTCTGGACAGAATACTCTAGATTGACGTTAACAGACACTAAACATCCCGATTGGAGGAAACATATGGAGGAGATGTATGATAAGTATAATCATATATTTGAAGAAATAATTGAAAAATAATTTGACAACAACAAAACTTTTACTATATTTGTATAGTATTTATAAACAGAAAAAATAAAACAACGATGATGACTTGGCATAATATTCATATTTCGATTAATCGCAGTTCAACTGTGACGAGGTGGGTATTGTCCAATGATTTCATCTAAGGGATAGTATAATTTTAAGTGACCCCACTTCGTTAATCGGAGTGGGGTTTTTTATTTTGGCCCTCCCCAGGTTTTGGAGCTGGTAACTCCTTGTTCCTGATAACAATATCAAAAACTACCATTCATGGTGATTGTAGCTCAGTTGGCAGAGCGCTAGATTGTGGTTCTAGATGTCGCGGGTTCGAGCCCCGTCTTTCACCCAACATTTGGAGGATTAAGCAGAGTAGGTCTAACTGCAACCGTCTTGAAAACGGTAGGCCCTAGAGGTGTATAGGTTCGAGTCCTATATCCTCCGCCAAATACTAGTTCTTTGACATATTAACTTGAGTTGTTAACCATTTTAGTTGGTTCGAACATATTTATTAAGAAAAGAATATCTTATGAAATGTGAAAACTGTGAAATCGAACATAATGGTGAATATGGTAGTGGTAGATTTTGTTCTAGCAAATGTGCAAGGTCTTTCAGTACAAAAGCTAAAAGAAAAGAAATAAATAAAAAGGTTAGTAAAAAACTTAGTGGTAGAAAAACTAAAAAATTAAAAATAGAGAGTTTAGAGATTTTATACGGGGATGTAGCTCAGAGGAAGAGCACCAATCTGTTAAATTGGGTGTCGAGATATCGTAATTCTCCATCCCCGCAATGTAAATATTGTGGGTGTGATATTATAAAAGGTAAAGTGTGTAAAAAATGTAAACCCTTCACTCAAAACATAAGTTTGTTTATGAAACTTGGTGTTTTTAGGGATGGTATTAATTTAGATAAATTAAATCTAGAAGCTTTGAATTTATTATATGAAGAATATTTCATAAATAAAAAGTCTAAAATAGTTTTGATGAAAGAATATGGTCTAATGTCTAATACTATATATAATTTTTTTAATAAAAACGGAATAGAACTTAGGACATTGAGTGATGCTGCTAAAGTGGCTTTAACCGAAAATAGGATGCCAATAAACGAAATAAGAAATCACTATGTTAGTGGCAAACATATTACGTGGGATGGGAAAGAGGTTTATTATAGGAGCTCTTACGAATTGGATTACTGTAAAGTATTGGATGAGGAAAATGTGGTGTATAATATGGAGTCTTTGAGGATAAAATACTATGATTCACAAAAAAAAGAATATAGGGTCGCTATACCAGATTTTTACTTACCCAAAAGTAATACAATAATAGAAATAAAGAGTGATTACACATTTGATAAACAAAATATGATAGATAAGGTAAAAAGTTATAAAAATAAGGGGTATAATTTTAAGTTAATATTAGAAAAAGAGGATAAAACAAATGAAATAAATGAAAAAGAAGATACGTAAACATAGGTTGGTAGAACCTGAGTATAACGAGTTCG